>Ga0310811_10000027_pt1 | contig 271597 bp, 226 predicted proteins | sample YCmetagenome_FD_207642 | JGI IMG/M metagenome (GOLD analysis project Ga0310811, IMG submission 207642) | Soil microbial communities from experimental microcosm in Duke University, North Carolina, United States - YC | ecosystem: Engineered > Artificial ecosystem > Soil microcosm > Unclassified... | reverse complement strand
TGACGCGTGCGCTCGCAAGGCGCAGGGGCGGGCGCATACTCGGTCGTCTGTAACCGTCCCTGCAACGCCGCGAGCGTGCGTGGCAGGCGCCGCGGACCCGACGATACTTCTCAAACACGACCTAGTCCCGGTAGCGCAGCAGCAGCATCGCCGCGTCGTCGGTCAGCCGGCCGCACACGTGGGTCTCGAGGTCGCGGCGCATCGCCTCCAGGGCCTTCTCCGGGTCCGGGTGGCACAGCAGGCCGACGCGTTCGGCGAGCGGATAGAACGTGCCGCTGCGATCGCGCGCCTCGGTGACCCCGTCCGTGTAGAGCAGCAGTTGGTCGCCCGGATGCAGCGAGATCGTATACGGGACCGGCCGGTCCGGGCCCAGCGCGGCCAGGCCGAGCGGCGGCGCGTACTGCGGCGGCTCGGCGAACTCGACCGTGCCGTCGGCGGCGAGCAGCAGCGGGGCCGGGTGCCCGTAGTTCAGCAGGGTGACGCAGTGCTCGTCATCGACCTCGACCAGCACGGCGGTGACGAACTTCTCCCCCTCCAACCGCCGGTCCAGCGCCCGCTCCAGCCGCTGCCCGACCTCGGCGAGCTTCGCCTCGTCCGGCGCGGCCTCCCGGAAGGCGCCGACGACCAGCGCCGCCGTCTCGACCGCCTCGAGACCCTTGCCCTGCACGTCGCCGATGATCACGCGGGTGGTCTGCCCGGCGGGTGCCACCTCGTACAGGTCGCCGCCGATCCGCGCCTCGGCGGCCGCCGAGGTGTACGAGACGGCGATGCGCATCGGGCCCGCGAGCGTCGGCACCGGGCGCAGCAGCACCCGCTGGGCGGTCTGCGCGACCGAGCGCACGTCGGACAGCTCGTGCTCGATCCGCCGCCGCACCGACCCGGCCAGCAGCGCGGCCCCGGTCGTCCCGGCGATCGCGAGCAGCGCCGCGACCTGCCGCGTCGTGCCCTCCGCGCCGGTGTAGACCGAGGAGAACATGCACAGCCCGAGGGCCGTCGCGCCGACCACGACCGCGCGCCGCGCCGAACCCGCCACCGAGGCGAACGCGGGGCCGAGCGAGTAGAGCGCGAGCAGTCCCATCCGCGAGTTGGTGGCCACGTTCGCCCCCGCGATCAGGAACATCACGGAGAACGGGAGCACGAGCAGCACTTTCGGCCGGGTGGGTCGCACCAGCCACGTCACCGGTATCCGTCCCAATCGTCACACCTCGACTCGGGGTTGCCTGCACCACAGAGACTAACGAAATACACTGCGAAACGGTTCGAAGGAAGCACCGCGGCTTCTTGATTGTTCAAGTAACCGTGAACGAGGATGCGCGCGAGACCGACGTCGTGGTGATCGGCGCCGGGCAGGCGGGCCTGTCCAGCGCCTATTTCCTGCGCCGCGCCGGGTTCGGGCCCGAGGACGGCTACGTGGTCCTGGACGGCGACCGGGCCCCCGGCGGCGCCTGGCAGCACCGCTGGCCGTCGCTGCGCATGGAGACCGTGAACGGCATCTTCGACCTGCCCGGGATGGCCTTCGAACCGCCGTCCCCGCAGGAACGCGCCTCGATCGCCGTGCCGAGGTACTTCGCGCGGTTCGAGGAGCGGCTCCAGCTCGCCGTGCACCGGCCGGTCTCGGTGCGGGCCGTGCGCTACGGGCCGGACGACCGGCTGCTGGTCGAGAGCGACGCCGGAACCTGGGCCGCGCGCGCCGTGATCAACGCGACCGGCACCTGGACCAGGCCGTTCTGGCCCTACTACCCCGGCCGCGAGACCTTCCAGGGCCGGCAGCTGCACGCCGCGAACTACCCCGGTCCGTGGCAGTTCGCCGGGAAGCGCATGGTCGTGGTCGGCGGCGGGATCACCGCGATCCAGCTGCTCACGGAGCTCGCGCAGGCCGGAGCCTCGACCACGTGGGTCACGCGGCGGCCGCCGGTGTTCCGCGACGAGCCGTTCACCCGCGAGTACGGCCGGGAGGTCGTCGCCATGGTCGAGCGCAGGGTCCGCGCCGGGCTCGTGCCGCAGAGCGTGGTCGGCGTCACCGGGCTGCCGGTCACCGGGGCCGTGCTGGAGGCGCAGCGCAACGGCGTGCTCGACCGGCTGCCGATGTTCGACCGGATCACGCCGGAGGGTGTGGCCTGGGACGACGGGCGGACCGTGGAGGCGGACGTGATCCTCTGGTGCACCGGCTGGCGCGCCGCCCTCGACCACCTCGCGCCGCTGCGGCTGCGTGCTCCCGGCGGCGGCATCACGATGGACGGCACCCGCGTCGCCCTCGAACCGCGCCTGCACCTGGTCGGCTACGGCCCGTCCGCGAGCACTGTCGGCGCCAACCGGGCCGGGCGCGAAGCCGTGCGCGAGATCCGCGAGCTGCTGTCGAAGAACGCTGTCGCGACGGGGGTTCGCCTGGCGTAAACCCTCCCTACATCTGCCCGTGTCACAGTGCAGACGCTTCGCTAGATCACAGGTGAGGGAGCTGCAAGGCATGAGGATCGTGCGGGTCGCGAACTTCGTCTCCGCGGAATCCGGCGGGCTGCGCACGGCGCTGCACGGGCTCGGCCGCGGATACCTGATGGCGGGCCACGAGGCGATCCTGATCGTGCCCGGCGACGTCCACAGCGACGTGATGACCGATCAGGGCCGGGTGATCACGCTGCCGGGCACGCCGACGGCCGGCAACCGGCGGCTGCTGGTGCGCCGCGCGCCGGTGATCAAGCTGCTGGAGGAGCTGGCGCCGGACCGGCTGGAGGTCTCGGACCGCTCGACGCTGCGCTGGACCGGCACGTGGGCGCGGCGCCGCGGCATCCCGACGATCATGATCTCGCACGAGAGCCTGACCGCCCGGTTCGCGACGTTCCCCAAGGTGGTCGCGCGCACGGCCGTCCCGTTCGGCGACTACTGCAACCGGCGGTCGGCGCGGGACTACGACAAGATCGTGTGCTGCACGCAGTGGGCCGCCGCCGAGTTCGAGCGCCTGCGCATCGACAACCTGCTGCGCATCCCGCTCGGCGTGGACCTCGAGACGTTCACCCCCGCAAGGCACTGCCTCGACGTGCGCGACCGGTACGCGGCGCGCGACGAGGTCCTGATGGTCTACGCGGGCCGACTGGCGCCCGAGAAGCAGCCGGAGCGGGCCCTCGACGCGCTGGAACTGCTGCACGACGGCGGCGTGCCCGCGGTCCTGGTCGTGGCGGGCAGCGGCGTGATCCGGGAGCGGATGGAGAAGCGGGCGCTCGCTTCGGGACTGCCGGTGACGTTCCTCGGGTTCGTACACAGCCGCCCTGAGCTCGCCACGCTACTGGCCACGGCCGACATCACGCTGGCGCCCGGACCGCTGGAAACCTTCTGCCTCTCCGCGCTGGAGTCCCTCGCGTGCGGCACGCCGGTCGTGGCCAACACCGAGGGCGGCGTGAGTGAGGTCGTCGGCGAGGGCGGGGTCGCGGCCACCGGGGACGCGTTCGTCGAGGGAGTCAGGCATCTGCTCGCCCGGCCCGAGGCGGAGCGGCGAACGAGGGCCCGCGCTCGCGCCGAGGAGTTCGGCTGGTCCGCGTCGGTCGCGGAGTTCCTGGACGCGCACTCGCGATTGAGCGCCGTACCCGATCGGTCGAATCGAAATCTTCTATTGGACAGATCAGTGTAGCCGGACAAGAGTTGGATCGACACGGATCCAACAGTCCATAGGAGCACCACCATGGGTTATCACGCTGCCGCGGACCGGTACGAAGGCGCGACCTTCCGCCGCTGCGGACGCTCCGGCCTCGACCTGCCCGCCGTCTCACTCGGCCTGTGGCACAACTTCGGGGACGAGGGGCTGCGCCTCGCGGACCAGCGCGCCATCCTGCGCCGGGCCTTCGACCGCGGCGTGACCCACTTCGACCTGGCCAACAACTACGGCCCGCCCTACGGCAGCGCCGAGCGCAACTTCGGCCGGATCTTCGCCGAGGACTTCCGCCCGTACCGCGACGAGCTGATCATCTCCACCAAGGCGGGCTACGACATGTGGCCCGGCCCGTACGGCCAGGGCGGCGGCTCGCGCAAGTACCTGCTGGCGAGCCTGGACCAGTCGCTGGAGCGGATGGGCCTGGACTACGTCGACATCTTCTACAGCCACCGCTTCGACCCGGACACCCCGCTCGAGGAGACGATGGGCGCGCTGGACACGGCCGTCCGCTCCGGCCGCGCGCTGTACGCGGGCATCTCCTCGTACAGCCCGGAGCGCACCCGGGAGGCCGCGGAGATCCTCAAGTCGCTCGGCACGCCGCTGCTGATCCATCAGCCCTCGTACTCGATGCTGAACCGCTGGATCGAGCACGGGCTGACCGACGTCCTCGGCGAGACCGGCGTGGGCTGCATCGCCTTCTCGCCGCTCGCGCAGGGCATCCTGACGAATAAATACCTCAAGGGTATTCCGTCCGACTCGCGCGCCGCCCGCAACACGTCGCTGTCCTCCGAGATGCTCAACGAGCGCACCCTCGAGCACGTGCGCGCGCTGGACGCGATGGCCGGCGAGCGCGGCCAGACCCTCGCCCAGATGGCGCTGGCCTGGGCGCTGCGCGACCCGCGCGTCACCTCGGTGCTGATCGGCGCCAGCAGCGTCGCGCAGCTCGACGACAGCCTCGGCGCGCTGGACCGGCTCGACTTCACCGCCGAGGAGCTCGAGCGCATCGACAAGTACGCCATCGAGGCCGGCATCAACCTGTGGGCCGCGTCCGGCGAGGCGTGAGCCACCCGTCGGGGCCGGGATCGCGCGATCCCGGCCCCGACGCGTGCCGTCAGTCGGTTTACTCGTGCAGGAAGGTGTCCGAGAACGAGGTGCCGCTGGAGCCCAGCGCGCTGGTGCGGGCCTCGTAGACGCCGTTCGAGCTCGGGTCGAGCGCGGTCGGGCTGAAGGAGCTGAGCGCGGACCCGTTGACCTTCGCCGAGGTGAAGTTCAGCGTGCCGAAGTTCGGGTACGAGCCGGTCGGCGACTCGATGATGACCTCGGCGCTGGTCCGCGACGCCGACAGGGTCTTGGTCGTGGTGTACGTCCAGCCCTCGGTCGAGTCGCTCAGCTTCAGGGTGTACTTGTTGCTCCCGGCGTAGGTGACCGAGGCGCTGATGCTGTCGCCGGCGTACACCGGGTGCGAGCTGGTGCTCAGGTAGACCGGGTTCGCCGGGTACATCTCGTACCAGGGCTCGTCCACCGGGCTGCCGCTGGAGCAGTCCGTGGCCACGCCGGTCTGCTCGACGGTCGAGGAGCCGTAGCCGTCGATGCCGACCCAGGGCGCGTACAGGTCGTTGGTGGAGCTGCAGGTCGCGCTCGGCTCGGTCCAGCTGGCCGAGACCGAGGTGAAGCCGCTGCCGGTGGCGGCGTAGCCGCCCCAGTTGTAGCCGTTCGTGTTGTAGTGCAGCGGACGGAACGCCAGCCCGTGGGCCGCGGCGGTCGCCGCGGCCGGGACGGCGGGCGCGACCATGGCGGTCGCCGCGGTCGCGAGGGTGGCGACGCGTATCATGACTTTGAGCACGCTGGCTCCTTCGTGGGTGTCGATCAGGATGCTCATGCAACCGCCCCGCGCCGAGTGGGCGGCGGGTGGGATGGGGCGGACTTTCATTAAGATTGCCGACGCGGTGAAGGCCAGGCAAGGAAAACGGGAACGTTTAGCGTTGAGCGAATTGCACCGCGTGCAGCTGCGCGTAGGCTCCCCGCGCGCTGAGCAGGGCCTCGTGCGTGCCGACCTGTGAGACGTGCCCGCCGTCCATCACGACGATGCGGTCGGCGTCCTGGATGGTGGAGAGCCGGTGCGCGACGACGAACGTGGTGCGGCCGCGCATCAGCCGGTGCAGCGCCTCCTGGATCAGCGCCTCGGACCGTGAGTCCAGCGCCGAGGTCGCCTCGTCGAGGATCAGCACCCTGGGATCGCGGATCACGGCGCGGGCGATGGCGATCCGCTGTTTCTGGCCGCCGGACAGCCGGGCGCCGCGCTCGCCGACGACGGTGTCGAGCCCGCCCGGCAGCTGCTCCACGAACTCCAGCGCGTTGGCGTCGCGCAGGGCGGCCCGGATCGCCTCGTCGGTCACGTCGTCGAGCCCGTAGCTGACGTTCTGCCGGATCGTGCCCTCGAACAGGATCGTCTCCTGCGGCACGACCGACACGAAGCGGCGGAAGGTGCGCAGGTCGAGCCGCTCCATGTCCACGCCGTCGAGCTCGATCCGGCCGTCGGTGGGCCGCAGGAAGCCGATGACCAGATTGAGCACCGTGGACTTGCCCGCGCCGGACGCGCCGACGAGCGCGACCGTCTCCCCCGGCCGCACGGACAGGTCGAAGTGCTCCACCGACGGCCGCTCGGAGTCCGGATACCGGAAGGTGACGTCCCGGAACTCGAACGCGCCACGCGTGGCTTCGACCTCGGTCTTGCCCTCGTTGCTCTCCAGGTCGGGCGCCTGCAGCACCTCGCCGACCGAGCGTACCGATTCGAGCCCCTTGGTGATCATCGGCGCGAGGTTCAGCAGGCCGGTCGTGGCGCCGGTGAGCGTGGTGAAGAAGGCGCTGAGCATCACGACGTCGCCCGCGGTCAGGCCGAAGGCGCCGTAGTACGCGATGAGCGCGGCCCCCGCGAGGCAGCCGACGCCGACGGTGTTGAGCACGATCCAGGCGAGCGAGCCGAAGCGCCCGTTCGTCAGGTCGAGCGTCTGACCGGCCTTGCGCACGCGGCTGAGCGTGCCGTCCATCCGCTCGATCGCGCTGCGCTCCAGCCCGTGCCCGCGCGTGATCGGGATCAGCGAGGTCATCTCCAGCACGCGCGACGAGAGCTGCTCGACCTCCTCGCGGAAGTCCTCGTTGCGCTGCCGCAGCGGGGCGCGCAGCTTCGTCGCGATGAACGCGGCGGCCGGGACGAGAACGAGGATCACCGGCAGGAAACTCGGTGTGCGGTAGGCGATGACGATCAGCCCGCCGACGAGCGCCGAGGACGCGCCGAGCGCCCCGTCAGAGGCCTGCTGCAGCATCTGCTCGATGGTCTCCACGTCGCGGATGACCTTTGTCTGCAACACTCCCGAGCTGGTCCGCGTGTGATAGCCGATCGACAGCTCCTGCAGGCGGCGGCACAGCGCGATACGCAACGTGTTGCTGATGCGCCGGATCACGTAGCTGTAGCAGCGTACGTACAACACGTGGCCGGGGTAGTTGAACAGCAGCAGCGCGAGCATCAGCCCGCAGTTGATCCACAGCCGCGCGATCGGCTGATGCGTGACGACGACGTCCACGACATTGGCCGTGATCAGCGGCAGCAGCCACGTAGGGCTTGATTTGACGACGAACAGGACGGTCCCGAGGGCGAGTCGGCCCCGGTCCTCCCGAGCGAGATAGGCGAGCGTCAGCAGCGGGTGCTCGCCGCGGTAATGGTGGTCGATGGGTTCGGTGCAGTACGCCACGCATCCGATGATTCCAAACGGATCCGCTTGAGGGAAAGGCCTTTCCACGTCGCGGACAGCGAAGCCCCCCGCGTCCGGCGAAGGACGCGGGGGGCTTGCGCATGTGCCGCTACTTGGTGGCCCTGGCCAGTTTCTCGGCGTCCTCCTGCGCGTTCTTGTAGCCTCGGATGGCGGTGTGTACGAGCACGCCGACGACCGCGCCGCAGAGGGGGGCGACGATGAAGAGCCAGACCTGGCTGAGCGCGTTGTTGTCGGCGAAGATCGCCGGGCCGAGCGAACGCGCCGGGTTGACGGAGGTTCCGGTGAGCGGGATGCCGACGAGGTGGATCGCGGTCAGCGCGGTGCCGATCGCGACGCCTTCGAGGCCCTTGACGCCCGGGCCGTGCGTGACGCCGAGCACCACGATGATCAGCAGCGCGGTCAGGATGATCTCGACCAGGAACGCGCCGCCCGCGCTGATGTGCAGGTCCGAGTTGGCGTTGTAGCCGTTGGAACCGAAGGACCCGCGGCTGAACGGGCCGCCGACGCGCGCGAGCACGGAGTGCGAGACCCAGTAGAGCAGCAGGGCGCCGACGATGCCGCCGCAGAACTGCGCGATCGCGTACAGCGCGCCGCAGACGGCGTTCATCCGCCCGGAGAGCACCATGCCGAGCGTGACGGCCGGGTTGACGTGGCAGCCGGAGACGGAGCCGATCGTGTACACGAGGGCGATCAGCGTGAAGCCGAAGGCCAGCGCGATGCCGACGACACCCGCCGCGGCGTCGGCGTACACGGCCGTGCCGACCGCGAAGAACACCAGGATCAGGGTGCCGAAGAACTCGGCGGCCAGCGCGGCCCAGCCGTTCTCCACGTTGCCGATCAGCGAGGGACGCGGCCGGTGCTCGGCGACCAGCGGGGGTCGCGGGGCTGTCGTCGTCGGTGCGCTCATGGGACCTCCTCGACGGTTGTCGCCTCGCCTTGGGGTGAGGCGTGAGCGATCACCAGCCTAGGTTCGGCCGCCGCGTCCGGCGGCCCGGCGTGCGGCCCGCGCTACGCCATCCGGGGGCCTTGACGCGGCGGCTCACCCGCTCACCCGCTCTTCGGCGCGCTGAGGTCCACGTTCTCGCCCTCGGCGTCGATGTGCGGCAGGATCCGGTCCAGCCAGCGCGGCGTCCACCAGGCCCAGCGGCCGAGCAGCGTCATCACGGCGGGCACCAGCAGCAGCCTGACGATCGTCGCGTCGATCAGGACACTGACGGCGAGTCCCAGGCCCAGCATCTTGACGACGATGTTGTTGTCCAGCAGGAACGCGGCGAACACGCTCACCATGATCAGCGCGGCGCACGTGATCACCCGGGCCGTCACCTCCAGGCCGTGCGCGACGCTCTGCCTGCTCTCCCCCGTCTCCTTCCAGCTCTCGTGCACGCGCGAGAGCAGGAAGACCTCGTAGTCCATGCTCAGCCCGAACACGATGGCGAACATCATCATCGGGACGTAGCTCTCGATGGGCACCTTGCCGGACACCCCGAGCGCCGGACCGCCCCACCCCCACTGGAAGACGGCGACCACCACGCCGTACGACGCCGCGATCGAGACCAGGTTGAGCGCGGCGGCTTTCAGCGCCACCAGCGGACCTCGGAACACGCACAGGATGATGACGAAGGCCAGCGCGACCACGACCACGATGATGAGCAGCAGCCGGCTGGAGATGAGCTCCTCGAAGTCGACCTGCGCGGCCGTCGTCCCGGTCACGTAGGGCACGGCGGCGGTTCCGGCGACCGCGGACGGCAGCACGTTGTCCTTGAGGTCGTTGAACAGGGCCGTCGTCGAGGCGTCCTGCGGGGAGGTCTTCGAGATGACCGTGGAGACGAGGATGTCGCCGTCGCCGACGGGCTGCGGCGGACTGCTGCTGGCCGCGCCGGGAACATCGGCGAGACTCTGCTGCAGCTTGCTCGCGAGCGCGGACCGGTCGGACTGCGGCACGTTGCTCTGGTCGACGGCGATGGTGAACGGGCCGTTCGCGCCGGGGCCGAAGCCGGTGGCGATCAGGTCGTAGGCGCGCCGGTCGGTGAAGTTCGTCGGATCCGCACCGTCGCCGATGTGGCCGAGTTGTATGGAGAACAGCGGGATCGCGAGCACGCCGAGCACAATCACGCCGCCGGCCAGGAACCACCAGGGCCGCCGCTGCACGCGCACCGCGTACCGGTGCCAGGGCCCGTGCGCGATCCCGCCGGGCGCCTCGCCCTCCTCGCGTTCGGCGATCGGCTTGCGCACGGTCACCTTGTCGATCCGACGGCCGATCAGACCGAGCAGCGCGGGCACGAGCACGAGCGCGCCGATGACCGCGGTGACGACGGTGACCGCGGCGGCGGCGCCGAGCCGCCCGATGAACTGGATCCGGGAGACGTACAGCCCTGCGAGCGCCACGATCACCGTGCAGCCGGAGACGAGCACGGCGCGGCCCGACGTGGCCACGGCGCGTCCGGCGGCGTGCACCGGATCGACGCCGTCCATCAACTGCTGTCGATGCCGCGTGACCAGGAAGAGGGCGTAGTCGATCCCCACGCCGAGGCCGATCATCGTCGCGAGGGTCGGCGACACGCTCGCGAACGTGAGCGCGGCCGCGATCAGGCCGAGCGCGGCGAGTCCGGCGACGACGCTGATCAGGGCCGTGATCAGCGGGATTCCCGAGGCGATGACGCTGCCGAAGCCGATCAGCAGGACGATGATCGCGACCGCGAAGCCGATGCCCTCGCTCGTCATCTCGGACGCCTTCGGCCGCGCGAGCTCGCCGAGCGGACCGCCGTACTCGACCTGCACTCCCGCATCGCGCAGCGGCACCACGGCCGCGTCCACGCCGTCGAGGTACGCGTCGCCGTACGAGGTCGGGTTCGCGTCGAAGCGGATCGTGATATAGCCGGTCTTGCCGTCCTTGGACAGCGCGGCGGCGTTCTGCTGCGCCGTCGAGCCGGGCAGCGGGCTCTGCACGGACAGGACGTGCTGGAGGTGCTGGAGCGAGGTGACGGCCTGGTTCACCTGGCTCTGCTTCGAGCTGAGCGGACCGGAGCCGTCGTACATGACGATCTGGGCTCCGGTTCCGCCGAAGCTCGCCGCGTGCTGCTGGAGCACCTGGGAGCCTTCGTACGATTGGGTGCCCGGCAGCGAGAAGTCGTCCGAATACGTACCGCCGAACGAGTGATTGAGTCCTTGCAGCGCGCCGAGTGCGGCGAGGAACAGCACGATCACCAGCACGCTGTGCCGGGCCGAGAACTCGCCGATCCGGCGCAGGATCCCCTTCCGGCGCCCGCCGGCTCCCTGCCCCGAGGTCTCCGGCGGCGCGGTCCTGGCGACTCTTTCGTGGGTCTTCATCGGCTGCTCCCCAGACGTGACATGACGCGGCAAGCTGTGCCAGGTCCGCCGAAGCCCTGGACTTCCCATGCTGCGCCGCCCCGCCGGACCCGACTGCGTCACTAGCCCAATCGGGTGGCGGTCACGGCTGCCGTCTGCGGCTCCTCACCCGCCACCCGCGCGGCCGCCCGAGTGGCGCTGCGCAGCGCCTTCGGACCGGTGCTCAGCAGCGCGAGCGCCGTGATCACCAGGCCGAGCGCGCAGACCGTCCACCACACGCCCTGCTCCGCACGGGTGAACGCCGTGGCGCCGCGCGGCAGGGCGGTTCCGGCGATCGTGCCCGCGAGCGCTACGCCGATCGCGGTACCGGTCTGCCGGCTCGCGGAGGCCAGCGACGCGGCCAGGCCCGCCATCGAGCGCGGCATGCCCGAGACGGCGGTGTTGGTGATCGGCGGGTTCACCGCGCCGAGGAAGATCCCGAAGACGAGGTAGATCGCGAGCAGCAGCGGCACGGAAGTGTGCGGGTCGAGCAGCGTGGCCGCGGCGCCGCCGATCGCGAGGGCGATACCGGAGATGAGCAGCGGGAGTCGGGGGCCGCGTGTGCCGGTGAGCCGTCCGGAGATCGGCGCGAGGTAGAGCACCGGCAACGCCACCGGGAGCAGGAACAGTCCGGCCGCGAGCGCCGAGTAGCCGCGCACGTCCTGGAGGTACAGCGTGCTGAGGAAGAGGAACGCGCCGAATCCGCAGAGAGCGCAGACGGCCATGACGATCGCCGAACTGAACGGGACGCTGCGGAACAGTCGCAGGTCGAGCAGCGGTTCGGCGCGGCGCGGTTCGTAGATCAGGATTCCGATCAGGCCGATCGCGGCGACGGCCAGCAGGGCGAGGATGGTCGGCGAGGTCCAGCCGAGCGTGCTCGACTCGATCAGCGCGAACACGATGCCGCCGAGCAGCAGCATGACGAGGATCTGGCCTACCGGATCGACCCGGCGGGCCCGTGCGGCGCGGGATTCCGGCACGTAGCGCGCGGTGCCGACGAGCGCGGCGGCGACGATGGGCAGGTTGATCAGGAAGACCGCGTGCCAGCCGAACGTGCCGACGAGCGCGCCGCCGAGGATCGGGCCGAGCGCGAGGGACAGGCCGGTCATCGAGCCGAACACCCCGATCGCGCGGGCCCGCTCGGCCGGTTCCGGGAAGGTGTTCACGATGATCGCCATCGCGACCGGGTTGAGCATCGTGCCGCCGACGGCCTGCACGACGCGCGCCGCGACCAGCCAGCCGATCCCGGGAGCCAGCCCGCACAGCAGCGAGCCGAGCCCGAAGACCGCGAGCCCGGTCTGGAAGACGCGGCGGCGCCCGACCCGGTCGGCCGTGGCCCCGGCCAGCACCAGGAAGCACGCCATCACGAGGGTGTACGCGTCCACGGTCCACTGCAGCCCGGAGACCGAGGCGTGCAGGCTGCCGCGGATGTCCGGCAGCGCGACGTTGACGATGGAGATGTCCAGCACGGCCAGGAAGATGCTGGCGCAGCAGATGAGCAGAACCAGCAGGCGTCGATGTCTCATGACCGCGACGCTAGAATTTAGAGCGTGCTCGAAGTCAAGCCGAAGGACACCAGGCAGAAGCAGGACCACTCCGTGCCGCCGGAGGGCGTGAGCATCGCCGAAGCCTCCCGCCGCACCGGCGTGAGCGTCCACACGCTGCGCTACTACGAGCGCGCCGGGCTGGTCATCACGCCGGTGGACCGCAACCACAGCGGGCGTCGGCGTTATCGGCGCGAGGACCTCAAGTGGATCATGATCTGCACGAAGCTGCGCTCCACCGGCATGCCGATCAAGACGATCCGCGAGTACGCCGAACTGGTCGCCGCCGGCCCGGGGAACGAGGCGGAGCGCCTCGCGCTGCTGGAGGCGCACCGTGCCGAGGTGCGGGCCCGGCTCGCCGAGATCCAGGAGCACCTCAAGCTCATCGACCACAAGATCGACGTCTACCAGGGCCGCCTGGCCGCCGGAGACGCCGACCGGCTCTGGGCCGTGTAGCCGACGTGTTCCTCGCTCAGGCGGCTTGCAGGGTCATCGGCACGTCGTTGGTGCGGGCGCCGTCCACGATGCGCTGGTGCAGTTCGCGGCTCTCCTGCTCGCTGGCGCACGGGACCGGGCTGCCCTCGACCGTGTACCAGTCGGCGGAACCGCTGTACTGCACGGTCACGATCGCCTGGCCGTCCGCCCAGGTCGTGTGGATGTCCAGCTCGCCGCGCAGCACCCCGCCCTCGGCCGTGCGGACCCCAGCGGGCCCGGTGAAGACTCTGGGTGTCGTCCACGATGCCCAGCCCATGAGACCACCTCCGCCGCTACAGGCCGACACCTCGATTATGGGCCATTTGGGCGGTTGTGGCAGACGCGCAGGGTGTGGGACGTCCCACAGCGCGGTCAGGAACTCCGCAGCGCGGCCTCCGTGTCGGCCGCGACCAGGTCGGCGTTGATGTGCGCGCCGGCGAGCGCTCCGGCCGCCGCGCTGGCCCCGACCTGCGCGGTCGGGTCCGTGGCGTTCCCGGCGACCCACACGCCGGGCACGCTCGTCGTCCCGGCCATGCCCGACGTGAAGCGGCGGCCCATCCCGCCCGGGACGTCCTCCATCGGTAGTTCGAGCCCTTCGATGCCCTCGGTGCGCGCGAGCATCGTGGTCGCGACGGCGAGGACTCCGCGCGGTACGAGTTCGCCGTCCGTGAGTCTGACCCCTGTGATGCCCTCCGCGCCGGATTCGACCTCTGCGACAGGCGTGTCGATGACGCGGATTCCCCGTGCGGCGAACCGTTCGCGCGCGTCGTCGTCCAGTTCGGTGCCGCGCGCGAAGTAGACGAGGTCGTCGGTCAACTGTCGGAAGAGCATCGCGTGGTGGACCGAGGCCGGGCCGACCGCGAGCACGCCGATCGGCCGATCGCGCACCTCCCAGCCGTGGCAGTACGGGCAGTGCACGACGCCGTGGCCCCAGTGCTGCGCGAGTCCGGGGATGTCGGGCAGTACGTCGCGCAGCCCGGTGGCGACGAGCAGGCGCCGCGCGTGGAGTTTCCGGCAGTCGGACAGCGTGACCGTGAAGCGCAGGTCACCGTCCACGGAGGGCGCGGGCGCGGCGGCCGTGACCTCGCCGCTCACGATCTGGCCGCCGTAGCCGCGCACCTCGTCGCGGCCGAGTTTCAGCAGCTCAGCGGGCCGGATGCCGTCGTGACCGAGCAGGCCGTGCACGCCCTCGGCGGGTGCGTTGCGCGGCGTGCCGCTGTCGATCACGACAACCGAGCGGCGGGAGCGGGCCAGCATCAGCGCGGCGTTCAGACCAGCGGCCCCGCCGCCGATGACCACTGCGTCGTATGTCTCGTCAGTCATGGATCCACGGTAAGCAAGGTTTGCTCCAGCGGCATACAATCTTGCCTATGACGCAAGAAGAAGGCGAGTTGGACAGCCTCGTACGCAAGCGGATCCGTGCGCTGCGCATCGCCCAGGGCTGGTCGCTGGAGGAGCTGGCGACCCGCTCGCGGCTGAGCCAGTCCACGCTCAGCCGCATCGAGAACGGGCAGCGGCGGCTGGCGCTGGACCAGCTCGTCACCCTCGCCCGGGCGCTGGACACGTCGCTCGACCAGCTCGTCGAGACCGACGCGGACGACGTCGTCGGCAGCCCCACGATCGACGCCGCGCACGGGCAGATGCGCTGGTCGATCAAGGCGGATCCGGGCGTGAGCGTCGTGCGCCAACGGCTCCTCGACCCGCCGGTCGGCCCCTCCCGGATGCGCGCACACCCGGGCCGCGAATGGTTCGTCGTGCTCACCGGGACGGCCACGCTGCTGCTCGGCAACCGGCGGCTGCGTGTGGAGGCGAATCAGTGCGCGGAGTTCCCGACGATGCTGCCGCACGCCATCGGCACCGAGAGCGGGCCGTGCGAGATCCTGTGCATCTTCGACCGCGACGCCCGCCGCGGGCATCAGCCCTCGGACGAAGCCCCTTCCGGAGCAGTCAGAACCCTGGCACGCTCGAAGTCGTCCTGAGCGGCCGTCAACGCCTCGCCCAGCATCTCGTAGGCGAACGGACCGACCGGGACACGCAGCGGCATCGGCGTCTCGGTCCCGACGATCCGCAGCAGTGTGTCGGCGAAGTCGTCCGGCCGGCCGAGCTCGGGGTTGTCCGCCATGCCGCGGAACATGCCGATCACGCCCGCGAGCTCGGTGTACTCGGGCAGCCGCGACGAGGCCTCCGCGAGGGCGCTGCCGTAGTTCGTCGCGTACGCGCCGGGCTCGGCGATCGTGACGCGGATGCCGAAGCCCGCGACCTCGGCGGCCAGGGCCTGGCTCATGCCCTCGAGCGCGCGCTTGCTGCTCAGGTAGGCGGCGAGACCGGGGACGGGGGCTCGCGTGCCGGTAGTGGAGATGTTCACGATGTGCCCGGAGCCCTGCGCGCGCATCGCCGGCAGCACGAGCCGGGCCAGCCGCCACGGCCCGACGACCAGCGTCTCCAACTGGGCGCGCAGCTCGTCGTCGGAGACCTCTTCGACCGCGCCGAACAGCCCGCCGCCCGCGTTGTTGACGAGCACGTCGATCCCGCCGAACCGCTCGACGGCCGACTTCACCGCGTCCTCGCACTGCTGCGCATCCCGCAGGTCCATCGCGACCGGATACAGGTTCGACGGAAACTCGGCAACGAGGTCCGCGAGCGACCCGACCTGCCGCGCCGTCACCACCGCCTCGTCCCCGGCCCGCGCCACCGCCGCGGCGATCGCCCGCCCCAGCCCCGACGAACACCCAGTCACCAGCCAACGACGCGCCACAGCCCAGTCCCCTCCATCGATCGTGTAAGGAACCTTCTACCCTCAGGCCGACCCGGTTACGCCTTTCGCAGATCCTTGACACGCTGGAGCTTCCCGGCCGAGCGCTCCAGGGAGTCGGGGTCCACGATCGCCACGTCCACCGTCACCCCGACACCGTCCTTGACCGCCTGCGCGATCGAGCGAACCGCCGCCGAACGCGCCTGCTCGTCACCGGCCGCGTCCGGCCTGACCTCGGCGCGCACAGTCAGATGATCCATCCGCCCCTGCCGGGTCAGCTCCAACTGAAAATGCGGCGCGACCCCGGGAGTACGCAGCACGATCTCCTCGATCTGACTCGGAAACACGTTCACACCACGCAGGATGATCATGTCGTCGCAGCGTCCGGTGACCTTCTCCATCCGCCGGAACGGAGCGCGCGCCGTGCCCGGCAGCAGCCGCGTCAGATCCCTGGTCCGGTAGCGGATCACCGGCAGCGCCTCCTTCGTGAGGGAGGTGAACACCAGCTCACCGCCCTCCCCCGGCGCCATGACCGCATCCGTTGTCGGGTCCACGACCTCCGGGTAGAAGTGGTCCTCCCAGATGTGCAGTCCGTCCTTCGTCTCCACACACTCCTGCGCCACGCCCGGACCGATCACCTCGGACAGCCCGTAGATGTCCACCGCGTCGATCCCCGCGCGCTCCTCGATCTCGCGACGCATCTCCTCGGTCCACGGCTCGGCCCCGAAGATCCCCACCCGCAGCGACGTCGTGCGCGGATCGACACCCTGCTTCTCGAACTCGTCGAGCAGCGTCAGCATGTACGACGGCGTGACCATGATGATCTCGGGCTCGAAGTCGAGGATCAGCCGCACCTGACGCGCCGTCATCCCCCCAGACGCCGGAATCACCGTGCACCCGGCACGCTCAGCCCCGTAATGCGCACCGAGACCGCCCGTGAACAGCCCGTACCCATAGGAGACATGCACCTTGTCCCCCGCACGACCCCCCGCCGCCACAATGCTGCGCGCAACAACGTCCGCCCACATCGACAGATCGTTCTCCGTGTAGCCCACCACCGTCGGCCGCCCCGTCGTGCCACTGGAGGCGTGGATCCGCCGCACCTGCGACATGGGCACCGCGAACATGCCATACGGATACGTATCCCGCAGATCCGCCTTCGTCGTGAACGGAAAACGCGCCAGATCGGCGAGCGATTCGCAGTCCTCCGGCCGCACCCCCGCCGCATCGAACTTCCGACGGTAAAGCTCAACGTTCTCGTACGCATGCCGCAACGTCCACCGCAGGCGTTCGAGCTGCAGCGCGGCCAACTCCTCGGCAGACAGCGTCGCATCGCCCATCAGAACCCCTTCGTCCGACCGAACGTTCGGTTTGGCACGTTACCGACTCAAGAAACCAGTACCCGTTTCCCCCTGTCAAGAGGTCGAGAACAGCCCCCAGCCGTTCGGCCCTACCTACGCCGCCGCCACTACCGCGCCCCTGCGGCGTTGTGGTGGTGGTGGTGGGGTTAGCACAGTCGCTAGCCGTGACGCTGAGCAGCTATGACAATCAATTAACCTGACCTGCGGGGCGTACGACGAGGTGGTTGACGTCCACGCCATCGGGCTGATTGATGGCGAACAGGATCGTGTCGGCGATCTGCTCGGCGGTCAGTGTCGGTGCCGCCGCGGGGGATCCACCGCGCTCGTCCCAGAAGGGGGTGTCCACGACGCCCGGGGCAACGAGGGTGACGCCGACGTGGTCCTTGGCCACGAGGAGTCGGACGTTCTCGGCGAGGGCGTGCGCAGCCCACTTGGTGACGGAGTACAGGTTGCCGGGCGTGTTCCTGGTTCCGGCGACCGAGCCGACGATCACGATCCGGCCCTTGGACTTCCTGAGGTGCGGCAACGTCTCGCGCACCAGCAGAGCCGGGCCGAGGACGTTGGTGAGAACCATGGCGCGCATGGCCCCAGGGTCGTGGTCCTCCAGGGTGCCGGGCAGGGAGAACCCGGCGTTCGCGATCACCGCGTCCAAACGGCCCCAGGTGCCCACGACTTGACGCACGGCAGCGGCGACATGGTTCTCATCGCTCGCGTCACCGCTGACGACCAGCAGCCGCTCTTCCGCTCCGGTGGAGGCGGCGAATGCGGCCAGCCGATCGGCATCGCGGCCGGTGATCGCCACGAGGTGACCTTGCTTGAGCAGGGCACGGGCAGTGGCCGCACCGATTCCGCTCGAACCGCCGGTGATCAGTGTGACGGGCTCCATGGCACGGCCTCCTTGGTGACGGCGGTAGCAGTGTCGGCGACGCGCCGGGGCTCCAGGTATCGAGGAACACTGGGATGGTCGGTGCCGCAAGTGTAGATCGCGAACTGACGGAATCGGTATTCGGTGCACTCGCTCGACTACGGATCGGATGAGGTCAAAGCGAGATCGCGTAGCGGCGAGCCGATCACTTCATCCAGCGGGCGGCGGCCTCATAGGTGGTGTCCGGGCTACTGTTGAACGCGATGGCCGCATCCGGTGCGTAGCGTCGTACCAGGTTGATCACCAGTTCGAGGAGCTCAACCTGATCGTCTGAATGCCGCAGGCCACCGCCGACGGTGACGCACTCCCATGGATGGGCGCGCAGCGCGCTTCCGACGACCGCTTCCACATCGTCGCTTCCGTCGAGGCCGAAGAGGCAGGTCTCCGCAGCCACTCCGTGCGCTGCGAATTTCCGCATCCCCGCCTCGATCGCCTCGGCCGCCGGCGTCGGATCCCACGGGCCCGGCACCCGATAAGGATCGAGCCCGATGACGAGCACCCGAGGCGAAGCGGTGGAGTCCATACGTGGACGATACGCGTCCGACGGCTGCTGAACCAGGAGGTGATACTCAAGCCGGGTGACGTGCCGATTTGCAGGCCTCGACCGTTCTATCGCACGTCGCCGACGCGGCGTCAGTTCCAGATGTGCCGTGCGTAGCGCCGTAGGCTCGCGGACGTAGCGACTGAGGAGCGCCAGCGACGAGGGAGTGAAGGTAGCGGGCCGAAGGCTGGTTGAGTAGGGCGGGTGGGCGGGGTAAGTAATCGCCCCGGACGTAGCCGCCGACACGGAGCGAAGCGGAGTGTCGGCGGCGTAGGTAGGGCTAGTCGTCGATCGTGAGCTGCGCGGCGCCTACTCCGCCACCGCTCCTCCGCCGCACCGCGCCTCTCAACGCCAGGGGTGGTCGGATGGGGCGGACGCCGCAGCCTAGGGCGGCTTCTAGAAGGAAGACGCGCTTGAGCATGGAGAAGGCTATCCACATCGGGGACCAGAGCAGGACCTTGAGTCTGCGGTAGTACATGAGCATCAGGACCCTCGGGAGCATGCCGGGGAGGAAGGAGACTAGGACCAGCCAGGCCAGGCGGAGGATGTTGTGGGTGGTGCCGGGGGCTATGGCGGCGTATTGGAGGGCTAGGACGAGCATGAAGAAGTGGGCCGGGGAGAAGAAGCGCATGCCGGCGCTCTTGGGGAGTTGGTACCAGAAGCGGGGACCGGGGGCGCCGTTGCCCCAGGGTGTGAACCTTCCGAAGTTCATCATTCCGGCCATGCTCCACCGGAACCTCTGCACGCGCAGGTCGTGGACGTTGGGCGGGACGTCCTCGTAGGAGACGATTCTCGGGTCCAGGGCTGCTCGCCAGCCTCTTCGGCCCAGGGCGCAGGTGAATTCGGCGTCTTCACCGAACATGCCGCTGACGAAGCCGCCGAGGTCGAGGGCGGCTTGGCGTCTGAAGCCCATGAAGCTGCCCAGGATGCAGGGGACGGCGTCGATCTCGGAGAGCATGACCTGGGAGAAGCCGAAGTTGAAGATCTGCTCCATGCAGCGCATCCGGTCGATCCACGTGTAGTACGGCTCCTTCGGCACGGTCAGGGCGCCGATGAGGCCTATGCGGGGGTCGGACTGGAAGTACGGGATCGCGTAGCGGAAGCAGTCCTGGTCGACGGCGCAGTCGGCGTCGAGCCTGAATACGAACTCCGCGGTGCAACGCTGCAGGGCCTGGTTAAGCGCCTTGGCCTTGCCGCCGTGGGTGCCGAGGATGACCTCGCCGGTGGCGTACGCGTAGGCGCGCATCGTCGCGTTGGCCAGGTCGCTGGTGGCGTCGGTGGAGCCGTCGTCGCAGAGGATGACGTGCACCGGGCCCCCGTACCGTCCGGCGGCGCGGTCGATCGAGTGCAGGAGGCGTTCGATGCCGAATTCCTCGTTGTACGCGGGGATGATGATGTTGACGGCGGGGTGGTTGTCGGGATGGCCGGGCCTGGGCGCGCCTGGTGTTCCGGGCTGTGGTCTTCGGCCGCCGGCCCATTTGCACAGGCCCAGCAGCACGTAGACGAAGTCCGAGATCGCGGTGCGCAGGCTGACCAGGATGACGAACTCGATCACGGGATGGTCGCCCACCTTCGCGATCAGCCAGAGCGCGAAGGGGAAGACGATGCCGGTGGACGCGGCGAGGACGAGCAGCATCTCGATCGTGTCGCGCCAGTCGCCGCGGCGGCCGATCGGTTGCCGGGTCACGCGCGGGAGGGCGTACGTGGTGAACGTGAGGCGGAAGACCATCATGAAGCCGAGCAGGTACTCGAGGTAGATCGTGAGTACCGGCACGACCTGCGGCGGGATGTGGAATGCCGTCTCGGCCAGGGCTACGAAGGTGTCGGAGAGCGCTGAGACGGCGACGAACAGGGGTGCGTGCGCGAGGATCATCAGACGTCTGCCGAGGGTCGCGGGCAGCACCAGCGCCATGGTCACGAGGTAGCCGACGACGGCGGCCGGGACCAGCGGCGTCAGGTGCTGCGCGTACGCGGTGGCCGCGGCCGGCTGCCGGTCCACGGCGCGCACCAGGCTCGCCACAGTGCCCTGATAGACCTGGAGCGGCTGCGGGTGGTGCATGCCGATGATCACGGTGCTGACGCCGAGCCCGACGAGGAAGAACACGACGAGTCGGCCGTTCGAGGGCTTGCGGAACGGCGGCAGTTCGACGAGGCGGTCCGTGCCCTTGTCGGAGTCGTCGAAGCGGCGGTTCAGCGGCTGCCAGATGACGACGACGAGCGCGGCCATCGTCGCCACCAGCAGTATCAGGTTTCTACTGTCATACATCGCATGCATCGTCAGCGTCCGTCAGCCGATCGTGACCTGGGCGCTCATCCCGGCCATCAGCCGGGCGTCGTTCGAGTCGAGGCTGATGGTGACGTCGTAGTACGTGGTGCTGGTGCTGCTGTTCTCCACGGCGGCGAGCTCGGTGTTCCGGACCTTGCCGGAGACCGTGAGATTCAGCGCCGTGATGTCGATGCTGGCCGTGGCGCCGTCGTGCACCGAGGACATGTCGGTCTCGGGGATCTGCGCCACGACGGTGAGCGGCGCGGTGTACAGCGTGATCAGCGGCATGTACGTGTTCTGGCTCGTCGTGCCGCCGCCACCGTTGCCGCCGGTCGAGGGGACGAAGAGTTCGAACCCCGAGCCGCCGTTCGACTGGGTGCCGGACTGCTCCCCCGGGCCCTGGTAGCCGTGCACGCCGCTGGGCCCGACCACCGCGCCGACCGCGCCGGCCGTCTCCGCGATCACGCCGTCGGCCGGGGCGAGGATCTTCGTGTTCTGCAACGCCTGCTGATCGGTGGCGACCTGCGCCTGCGCCGTGGCGAGCTGGGCCTTCGCCTGGTCGATCTCGGCGGCGGTCACGGGCGCGGTGGCGGCGTCCTGCCTGGTCTGGGCGGCGGTCAGCACGTTCTGGCTGGAGGACAGGTTCGAGGAGTCGCGCTGTGCTTCGAGTTGGACCGAGGACTGCACGTTCGCGAGTTCGGCCTGCGCGGAGCTGAGCGTCGTGGAGTCGCGGTTGATGGTGGATTGGAGGTTGGCGCAGTACTGCTCCTGCTGCGTGCCGGAGGTGGAGGTACCGGTAGTGGCATGAGTGGAGTCGGACGCGGGGGCCGAGGTGGGGGCGGTGGACGCGGCGGGAGTCGCGTCAGCACCGGCGGCGGTCGAGCCCGACGACGTGGATGCCGCAGCACTCGACGACGAGCAGTCTGCCGCGTAGCGCGCCGTGTCGGACTGGTAGGCGTTCTGGGCGCTGGTGACTACGGCGGATTGGGCGGCGACGGTGTGCTGGGCTGCCGACTGCTGGACGGACAGGGCGTTCTGGGCGGCGGCGACGGCTGACTGGGCCTGGCTGACGCTGAGTGCGTCGGTCGCCGCGGTGGAGGCGGTGGCCTGCGGGTTCTGGTCTGCGGCGACCGCCGCCGCATCGGCGGTCGCCGCGGCTTGGGCGGCGGAGAGTTGGGCCTGGGCGACGGCGCCGTCCTGGGTGGCGAGCACCTGGCCCTTGGTCACGTGCTCGCCGGGGGTGACGTCGAGGGTGAGCACCGTGCCGTCCGCGGCGAAGTTGAGGTAGTAGGTCTGGGTCGGGCTGACCAGGCCGGAGTAGGCGGTGGTCGTGGCGGAGACCGCGTGGTACGTGAACATGCCGAGGCCGCCGCCGACCACCGCGGCGGCCAGCGCCACGCCGAACTGCTTCGGCCGCAGCGGGGAGCGGGCCGGGGTCATCTCCCCGACGCCCGCCTCTCCGCTGGCCAGCGCCGCGTTCATGCCGCGGGCGCGGATCCGTTTCGCCATGGGGGTTCCCTCCTCGTCGGCGCCGCGGGTCAGGACGCGGCGACGGCCGCGACGGGCGCGGGCTCGGGCAGCGCGGTGAGCAGGTCGGGCGAGGTCTCCATGCCGGGCCGCCAGACCGAGCGGGCGATGATCTTGCCGGGGTCGACGCGGTCCCGGTAGCGCTCGGCGATCTCGGTGATCTCGGACAGCAGGCCCTCCGACAGCGTGGTCGGGTTCAGGCCCAGCGCCAGGAAGCGGTCGTTGCGCACCACGAGGTCGTTCTCCACGGCCTCGCGCCGTGGGTTCGGCAGGTAGGCGATCTTGATCCCGGTCAGGTCGCTGACCAGCTTCGCGAGGTCGGCGACCCGGTGCGTCTCGGTGATCTGGTTGAAGACGGTCGGCTTGGCGCCGGGCTCGGGCGGGTTCTCCAGCGCGATCTGCACGCAGCGCACGGTGTCCCTGATGTGGATGAACGCGCGGGTCTGGCCGCCGGTGCCGTGCACGGTCAGCGGGTGCCCGACGGCGGCCTGCATCAGGAACCTGTTGAGCACGGTGCCGTAGTCGCCGTCGTAGTCGAAGCGGTTGATCAGCCGCTCGTCCTTGGCGGTCTGCGGGGTCTGCGTGCCCCAGACGATGCCCTGGTGCAGGTCGGTGATGCGCAGCCGGTCGTTCGCGGCGTAGAACGCGAACATCAGCTGGTCGAGGGTCTTGGTCAGGTGGTAGACCGAGCCGGGGTTGGCCGGGTGCAGGATCTCCCGCTCCAGCACGCCGTCGGGGGTGTCCAGCTTGACGGTCAGGTAGCCCTCGGGGATCGGCGCGGAGCCGGACCATCCGTACCCGTACACGCCCATCGTGCCCAGGTGCACCAGCGCCGCGTCGATGCCGGTGGCGGCCAGCGCGGCGAGCAGGTTGTGGGTGGCGCGCACGTTGTTGTCGACGGTGTAGCGCTTGGCGGTCTGCGAGCGCATCGAGTAGGGCGCGGCCCGCTGCTCGGCGAAGTGCACGATCGCGTCGGGGCGCTGCTCGCGCAGCAGCTCGACCAGCCGGTCGTAGTCGCCGGCGAGGTCGAGCCGGACGAAGCCGAGCTCGCGGCCGGAGACCTCGCGCCAGACCCGGATCCGCTCGGAGATCGGCCGGATCGGGGTGAGCGACTCGACCTCGAGCTCGAGGTCGATGGCCCGCCGGCTCAGGTTGTCCACGATGGTCACGTCGTGGCCGAGGTCCGACAGGTGCAGGGCGGTCGGCCAGCCGCAGAATCCGTCGCCGCCGAGGACAAGAATGCGCATCATGACGGGTGAACCTTTCGGAAACATGTCTGAAAGAAAGCGCGCAGCAGGGTGCTGAATTTCCCTGGAGCCGGGCCACGATGGCGTGGGCGAATCAAATGGCCCGGCGAACGCGAACGTACGGAGCGGGCGCCGCGGTGTCAAGCACGGCAAATGTCGGCGATGTTTCGGATCCCAAGACTTTGCATGTCCTCGCAGGTGGAGCGGTCGTGTCGAGTTCTCGACATGACGCCATTCGGCAACATGAACGGCGGATCAGGACTCTGTCGAGTTTCCGACATGACGCGTTCCGGCCATTTCCAGCGTTGACAGAATTCGATCGGGAGCGGTATCACAAATTCCAATGCTTTTTTCGGGGAAAGTGAGAGGACGAAGGAGGGTCGCACATGCTCGTGCCCCACGCTCCGCCGGGCGGCCTGCGCGAACTGGCCGAGATGGCGGGCCGCGAACTGGCCGACGCGGACGCCGCGGAGGTCCTGCGCTGGGCCGGCGAGGTCTTCGGACCCGGTCTGGTGCTGGCGTCGTCGATGGCCGACACGCATCTGGTGCATCTGGCGCAGACCGAGGTGCCCGGGATCTACGTGCTGTTCCTGGACACCGGCTACCACTTCGCCGAGACGATCGGCACCCGGGACGCCATCGCAGCGTTCTACGACGTGAACCTGGTCAGCGTCTCCCCCGCGCAGTCCGTCGCCGAGCAGGACGCCGAGTACGGTCCCCGGCTGCACGACCGCGACCCGGAGCGCTGCTGCGCGCTGCGGAAGGTCGAGCCGTTGGAGCGGGGCCTGGCGCCCTACACGGCCTGGGTGAACGGGATGCGCCGGGTGGACTCGCCGACCCGCACGGACATCCGCGTCGTGGACTTCGACGCCAAGCGCGGAATGGTGAAGATCTCGCCGATCGCCGCGTGGACCGACGACGACGTGCAGGAGTACGTGCTTCGGCACAACGTGCTGGTCAACCCGCTGTACCAGGACGGATACACCTCGATCGGCTGCGCCCCGTGCACGCGTCGCACCGATCCGGGCCAGGACCCGCGCGCCGGACGCTGGGCCGGATTCGCCAAGACCGAATGCGGACTACACACATGAGCGCCCTGACACACGCCACCGAACTCACCCACCTCGGCGTGCTGGAGGCGGAGGCGATCCACATCCTGCGCGAGGCCGTCGCGGAGTTCGAGCGGCCGGTACTGCTGTTCTCCGGCGGCAAGGACTCGATCGTCATGCTGCACCTGGCCCGACGCGCCTTCGCCCCCGCCCCGATCCCGTTCCCGGTGCTGCACGTGGACACGGGCCACAACTTCCCCGAGGTTCTCGCCTACCGGGACATGGCCGTCGAGCACGCCGGGGTACGGCTGCTGGTCGCGGGCGTGCAGGAGTACATCGACGACGGCCGGCTGCACGAGCGTCCGGACGGCACCCGCAATCCGCTGCAGACCGTGCCGCTGCTCGACGCGATCCGCCGGCACCGCTTCGACGCGGTCTTCGGCGGCGGACGGCGCGACGAGGAGAAGGCGCGGGCCAAGGAGCGGATCTTCTCCTTGCGCGACGAGTTCGGCCAGTGGGATCCGCGTCGTCAGCGCCCTGAGTTGTGGTCGCTGTACAACGGCAGGCACCGGCCCGGCGAGCACGTGCGCGTGTTCCCGCTGAGCAACTGGACCGAACTCGACGTCTGGCAGTACATCGAGCACGACCGGATCGTGCTGCCCTCGATCTACTTCGCGCACCGCCGCGAGGTGTTCCGGCGCGACGGCATGTGGCTCGCCCCCGGAGCGTGGGGCGGCCCGAGGAACGGCGAGGCAACGGAGGTGCGCTCGGTGCGCTACCGCACCGTCGGCGACATGTCCTGCACCGGCGCCGTGGACTCCGCCGCGCGCACGGTGCCCGAGGTCATCACCGAGATCGCCGCGTCCACGCTCACCGAACGCGGAGCCAGCCGGGCCGACGACCGGATGTCCGAGGCCGCCATGGAGGACCGCAAACGCGAGGGGTATTTCTAGAGATGACCATCCTGCGAGAGCCCCTGCTGAGCACGGGATCCCTGCTCCGGCTGGCCACGGCCGGGTCGGTGGACGACGGCAAGTCGACCCTCGTCGGCCGGCTGCTGCACGATCTCAGGGTCGTGATGCCGGACCAGCTCGCCGCCGTGGAGCGCGTCTCCCGGGAACGCGGTCTGGCCGCGCCCGACCTGGCGCTGCTCACCGACGGCCTGCGCGCCGAACGCGAGCAGGGCATCACGATCGACGTCGCCTACCGCTACTTCGCCACCGCCCGGCGCCGGTTCATCCTGGCCGACACCCCGGGCCACGTGCAGTACACCCGCAACATGGTCACCGGCGCCTCGACCGCGCAGCTGGCCGTGATCCTGGTCGACGCGCGGCACGGGATCGTCGAGCAGACCCGGCGGCACGCGGCGGTGGCCGCGCTGCTGCGGGTGCCGCACATCGTGTTGCTGGTCAACAAGATGGACCTCGTCGGCTTCGACAAGGACGTGTTCGCGCAGATCTCCGCCGACTTCGAGCGCTACCTCGAACGGCTCGGCGTGGACGACGCGACCTCGATACCGATCAGTGCCCTGCGCGGCGACAACGTGGTCGAACCGTCGAGTGTCATGGACTGGTATCAGGGTCCGACCTTCCTGCAGCATCTGGAGGACGTGCCGCCCGCGCCCGATCCCGCCGAGCAGCGGGCGCGCTTCCCGGTGCAGTACGTGATCCGGGCCGGGGAGCACGACTATCGCGGCTACGCGGGTCAGCTGGTGTCCGGCGTGCTGCGGCCCGGGGACGAGGTCGTGGTGCTTCCCTCGGGCAAACGCACGACGGTCGCGGGGATCGACGTCGCGGGTCAGCCGGTGGACGAGGCCTTCGCGCCGCAGTCCGTGACCGTGCGGCTCGCCGAGGATCTGGACGTGGCGCGCGGCGAGATGATCGCGGCGGCCGGGCTGACCGCTCCCGAGCCCACTCAAGAGCTGACCGCGACCGTCTGCCACCTCTCGGAGCGCACGCTGGCGGTCGGGAACAGGGTTCTGCTGCGGCACACGACGCGCACGGTCCAGGCGGAGGTCACCGAGCTCGTACACCGGATCGACGTCGAGACGCTGGCCGCCGCCAGCAGCCCGGACCGGCTGCAGGTCAACGACATCGCGCGGATCAGGCTGCGTACGGCGGCGCCGATCGCCGCCGACCAGTACGCGGACAACCGGCACACCGGCTCGTTCCTACTGATTGACGCCGCCGACGGCGACACGCTCACGGCCGGGCTGATCGGCGGCCAGCTGTGACCGGACGACGCCTCCGGCTCGGCGCGCGGACCGCCGTCGGCGCGGCGCTGCTCGGCCTGCTCGGCGGCTGCGCCCACGCGGCGCAGATGCAGCCGAGCTCGTCCGTCGCGGTCAACGCCGCCGGCGGCACCGCGGCCGCGTCGCTGCGTCTCGGCTACTTCGCCAACCTGACCCACAGCACGCCGATCGTGGGCGTCGCGAAGGGCTTCTACGCCGCGAAACTGGGGTCGACGAAGCTCAGCACCGACACGTTCGCGGACGGCCCGGACGAGATGACCGCGCTGCTGTCCGGGCAGCTCGACGCCGCGTACGTGGGCCCGTCGTCCGCGCTCAGCGCCTACACCTCCTCGCACGGCAGCGGTCTGGAGATCGTCGCGGGCGCGGAGGTCGGCGGCGCGGAGCTCGTCGTCGGGCCGGGCATCACGAGCGTGGCCGACCTGCGCGGCAAGACGCTCGCCGATCCGCAGCTCGGCAACACGCAGGACATCGCGCTGCGGTCCTGGCTCCTTCAGCAGGGCTATGCGACGTCGCTCCAGGGCACCGGCGCGGTCGACGTCGAGCCGAGCAGCAACGCCACCACGCTGGCGCTGCTGCGGACCGGCCGTATCGCAGGAGCCTGGGTTCCCGAGCCGTGGGCCTCGCGGCTGGTGATCGACGGCGGCGGGCACGTGCTCGTCGACGAACGTTCGCTCTGGCCGCAGGGACGTTTCGCCAGCACGGTCCTCGTCGTGCGCAGGGACTATCTGACCGCCCACCCACAGACGGTCAGGGCACTGATCGAAGGTCAGATCGCCGCGAACGCCTGGATCACGGCGCACCCGACACAGGCCGCGCAGGTGGTCGAGACGCAGGTCGCCGCGATCTCCGGCGTGACCCTCGAACCGGCCGTGCTCACACGTGCCTGGAGCGAGCAGTCGGTCGGCAACGACCCGATCGCCTCCAGCCTGCGGACCGAGCTCAAGCACGCCCTCGCGGTCGGCCTGCTCAAGAGTTCGAACACATCCATATCAGGGATCTACGACCTCACACCCCTCAACCAGGCGCTCGCGGCGGCCGGGCAGCCGACCGTGAGCGCGGATGGACTAGGCGCCTCATGACGACTTCGACTTCGGATTTCCTCGAACGCGCCGCATCCTCCGCGCTCGTCGAGGCCTCGGCCCCGGCGGTGCGGCTGGAAGGGGTGTGCAAGAGCTTCGGCAACGCGGCGCCGCCCGTGCTCGACGACATCGATCTGGACGTCGCGGCGGGCGAACTGCTGTGTGTGCTCGGCGCGTCCGGCTGCGGCAAGTCCACGCTGCTCAACCTCGTGGCCGGGCTGGACCGGCCGAGTGCGGGGCGCATCTTCGTGGACGGCGGGCACGCGGCGCTGATGTTCCAGGAGAGCGCGCTGTTCCCCTGGCTCACGGCCGCCGGGAACGTGGAGCTCGCGCTGCGGCTGCGCAAGGTGCCGAAGGTGGAGCGGCGCGAGGAGGCGCGGCGGCTGCTGAGCCTCGTGCGGCTGGACGGCGCGGCGGACAAGCGGGTGCACGAGCTGTCCGGCGGCATGCGGCAACGGGTCGCGATGGCCCGGGCGCTGGCTCAGAACTCTGCCGTGCTCCTCATGGACGAGCCGTTCGCCGCGCTCGACGCCATCACCCGCGACGTGCTGCACGAGGAGCTGATCTCGCTCTGGGACGGCAACGCGCGCGCCGGCCGGCCGCTCGCGATCGTGTTCGTCACGCACAACGTGCGCGAGGCCGTGCGCCTCGGCCAGCGGGTCGTGCTGCTCTCCTCGCGTCCCGGCCGGGTGGCGCGCGAGTGGACGGTGGACCTGCCGCAGCCGCGCCGGATCGAGGACTCGGGCGTCGCCAACCTGGCCGCCGAGATCACCTCCGAGCTGCGACGGGAGATCAGTCGCCATGCCTGAGGAAGTAGTCCGGATCCCCACGCAGCGCGACCTCGCCGCGCTCGAAGCGGGCCTCGACGCGCTGGAGGCGACCGGTACCCCGCGCAGCGAACCACTGCGCCGCGTACTACGTGCCCTGCTACCCCCGGTCCTCGCGGCGGCGGCGCTGCTCGGCGTCTGGGACCTGCTCGTCCTGGCCCAGGTCAAGCCCGGCTGGGTGCTGCCCGGACCAGGGGACGTATACGACGCCTTACGCGGTGACTGGTCGCGGTACGGCATCGGCGACGCACTGTGGGGCTCGATCTCGCGCGCGATCATCGGCTTCGGCGCGTCCGTGCTGCTCGGCACGCTGATCGGCCTGGCCGCGGCGGGCAGTCGTACGCTGCGCGCTGCCGTCGCGCCGCTGCTGTCCGGGCTGCAGAACCTCCCGTCGGTGGCGTGGGTGCCGATCGCCATCATGTGGTTCGGCATCACCCCGGCCACGATCTACACGGTGATGCTGCTCGGCGCAGTACCGTCCGTCGCCATCGGGCTGATCGACGGCATCGACCAGGTCCCGCCGATCTTCCGGCGCGTCGGCGGCAACCTCGGCGCACGCGGCCTCATCCTGGTCCGGCGCATCCTGCTGCCCGCCGCACTGCCCGCGTACGTGTCGGGCCTGAAGCAGGGCTGGGCCTTCTCCTGGCGCTCGCTGATGGCCGCCGAGCTGATCGCCGTGTCCCCGACGCTCGGCCCCGGCATCGGCCAGACCCTCGAACTCGCCCGCGAGAACCAGGACATGGCCCTCGCGTTCGCGACCGTGCTGCTGATCCTCGGCCTCGGCGTGCTGGTCAACCTGGTCGCCTTCGGCCCGGTCGAGCGGCGGCTGCGGCATCGGCGCGGCCTGGGACGTGCCTGAGCCGATGCCGCAGCGCCCTTACTCAGAGCAGCCCGTGCCGCACGGCCTGCACGCCCGCCTGGAAGCGGTTGCGCGAGCCGAGCGACTCCATCAGGTCGCTGATGCGCCGCTGCACGGTGCGCGCCGAGACGCCGAGCTGCCGGGCGATCGCCTCGTCGGTCATCCCGGCGGAGAGCATCGTGAGCAGCCCCTCCAGGCCGGTGCGCGCCTCGCCGGCCGAGGCGGCCGGGGATTCGCGGCGGTTCTCCGGCGCCTCGGGCAGACCGGCCGACCGGGCCGACCGGGGCACCGGCATGCCGCGGGTCCACTGCGCCTCGAACACCTCGATCAGGGCGTCGAGCAGCGGGGACGGGCGCACGATCAGCGCCGCCGTGAGCTCGGTGCCGGTGCCCAGCGGCAGCAGCGCCCTGCGCCGGTCCACCACGGCCAGCTTGAACGGCAGTTCGGGCACCATCACCGCCGCCTCGCCCGCCGCGATCATCTCCTGCACCTCGGCGAGCTTGGCCGGATCGAGCAGCGAGGCCCGCTCGTAGACCCCGCGCGCCCGGACCCCGCGCGCGAGCATCTCCAGTTCCGGGATCGGATCCTCGTCGTCGCCCTGCACGAAGGGCGGCTTGTCGAACACGTCGACCGAGGTGCGCGCCCCGGACTGCATGGTGTCCCAGACCTCTCCGATGGCCTCCTTGCCGGTGACCACCTCGACCAGCCCGGCGGCGGTCGGGTCGCGCAGCCCGCGCTCGCGCAGGTAGCCGTCCAGCAGCCGGGTCAGCACGTCCCGCGAGTCGCGCTCGGTGCGCTCGCGCCGGGCGAGCACGCTCTCCAGGGCCAGGTCGGGGGCGAGCGCGGACCAGGCGGCCGCGCCCTCCAGGCCGGGACCGCGCACCAGACCCTTGATACGCAGGCCGAGCAGCGCCCGGAACACCGCGTCCAGGTCCATGCCCTCGGCCCTGGCCAGTTCCTCGGCGCTCAGCGCGCCCTTGCGGCACAGTCCGAGGTAGACCAGCTCCTCGGATCTGCTCAACGCGTTCGCCAAGCCGCTGTGCGGCGGCTCGACGGTCTCTGTGCTCACGCGTCAGCACCTTTCTGTGGGTGGCGAAAGGACACCGTTCGCGGACCTGGGCTCCCCCGAGGCGTCCGTGAGTACCGGGCGGTGGCCCGATGCGCTCCGCGTGGTGGCGGAGCGGTTCTCACCGAGAAATCGCTTCAGACTCCTTTCAGGGTGATCCGGCGCCGATGTTAGCCTGCAACCCGGGGAGCCGTCGAGGTTTGTACCGACAGCTGGATCTTCCTTTACCTCTTTTTCCCACCGGACTCCGGTAGTTCGGTACCCGATATTTTTCCGATCAAAGGCGGCTGATGGGTTTCCTGCGCGTAACGATGCACCCGGGCCGGATGTGGCGCCCGGTGACACTGCTCGGCTGCGGCCTGCTGCTGCTCGCCGCGGGCTGCTCCGCAGGCTCCCCCGCCCCGCCGCCGAGCACGGCGCCGACCGCCCCGGCGACCCGGCTCACGTGGGTGATCAGCCGAAACGCGCTGACAGACCTGCGTAACGCCGGGATGTCCGACGGCGAACTATCAGATCTCTTCAATAACACGGCCACGTATATTGTGGGCGGCTCCGCGACGACCGGGGAATCGGCGAATATCAGTGCTTGGACGAGCCGGCGGTCGGTGACGCTCACCGATCTGCGCCCGGCGGGCTTTTCCCGGAACGCGGCCGCGGTTCTCTACGACATCGAGGACTGGTCGCTCACCCCGAAGGCGCAGCAGTCGGATCCGGGTAAATTCGAGGCCGAAGGATATCGGTTGGCCCGAGAGCGCGGCGTCGTGTTCATCGCCGCGCCCGCGCTCGACCTCGTGCGCGCGCTCGACCCCGGCGGTTCCGGCACCGTCGCGCAGCGCTTCCTCGGCCTCGACGTGATCGGCGAGGCGGCGGCGAACGCGGACATCGTCGACATCCAGGCGCAGGGCCTCGAGGGCAGCGCGCAGTACGCGTCGTTCGTCACCGCCGCGGCCGAGCAGGCGCGGACCGCGAACCCTGCCGTCAGGGTGCTGGCCGGACTCAGCACGAACCCCTCGGGCCGCACGATCAGCGCGGCGACCCTCGCGGCGGACGCGAACTCCGTGCGCGGCGTCGTCGACGGCTACTGGCTCAACATCCCGGCCTCCGGAAGCGCCTGCCCCACCTGCGGAACCGCCGAGCCGCAGGTGGCGGTGCCCTGGCTGAAACAGCTCCTCGACCAACGAGAAGGATGAGAACTCGAATGTTAACGTTCACGCGCCGCGCGGCCCTGCGCGCCGGCGTCCTCGGCGGCTCCGCAACGCTCGCCACGTACGCCGCCGACTCCGCCGCCCACGCCGCGTCCGCCACCGCGGTCTTCGACATCGCGAGCTACGGCGCGACCGGCGACGGCACGACCGACGACACCGCGGCGATCCAGGCCGCGCTCGACGCCGCGAGCAACGTGCCCGGATCAGCGGTCTACTTCCCCCCGGCCATCGGCGGCTGCTACCGCACCTCCGGGCTCAGCGTGTCCGGCGGGGTCGGCCACCTCACCGGGGAGAGCGCCCTGTTCGCCGCGTACGGTCCACACACCGTCTCGCTCACCGGCTCCGTCCTCGCCCCGATCGACGCCACGACCACCAATCTGCTCACGATCGGCACCAGCGGCGCCGGATCCGTCGCGACCGGCAATCCGCACGGCCTGACCGTCGAGGGGATCGGCTTCCGCGGCACCACCGCCGACGGCAAGACGCTGCCGACGTTCTGGGCCGTCAGCGTCGTCGACACCTCGGACGTGACCTTCGTCGAATGCCGCGACCTGTACTGCGGCGCCTTCGGCTTCCCCGGATACCCCGGGGGCGGCGACGGCACGGGCGGCTTCGTCGCCTTCCGCTCCTCCGGCACCGGCGCGTTCTCCGTCAACGGCAGGGTGCTGTTCTGCAACTCCTACGGCGCGGGCACCTTCCTGCTCGCCGACGGCCTGTCCGCCGAGTACCCGGGGGGCGGCAGCACGGACGGCCGCGCGGTCTGCTGCCAGGTCAACGGGCACGGATACGGCGTCGTCCTCGGCCGCGACTTCGCCGGGGCCGGCGGCTGGGCCGTGCTGGAGACGCACTTCTCCTCGGAGCCCGGCAAGCGGCACATCGACTACGGTCCGACCGGCAACGCCTGGACGCTGCGGGTCGAGAGCTGCTACCTCGACGTGTGCGGCGACGTGCACATCGGGTGCGGCAGCCGCGGCCTGCAGGCGATCGGCAACTACTTCCGCGGCCAGGCCAACGAGTCGGCCATCAGCTTCGGCGCCGGACTCGCGCACACCCGCCGCGACCCGGCCGCGCAGATCGTCGGCAACACCTACGACCTCGACGGCAACACCGCCGCCGTGGACTTCGCCCGCTTCGCCGGATTCACCGCCGCCGAATTCGCCGAGCGCGGCGGCGGCGCGTACACCGGAAACCTCGTCCACAACCACGGCGCCGCGATGCCCGCGACCTGGAAGGCCCAGTTCACCGGCTCCGACGCGGTGGCCGTACCGAACACCACGACCGCCACCCTCACCCTCGCCGAGGGTCCGGTGCTCGCCCGCTGAGCGAGGTTTGGCCGGCCGGATAGCGGTGACCCGGGATTGGTGAGCATGACTACCGGTTCCCATCGTCGCAGTTCAGAGCGTCGCACGGGCGACTTTCGAGCAACCGACCTAGGCTGAGAATCATGACCATCCCGGACTCCGGCACCATCCTGGACGAAGAGGCCGAGGCCGAGCTGCGCCGCGAGGAGGAGGTCGAGGCGATCTCGGACAACTTCCGGCACATCATCTGCTACCTGTGCTATCCGGCGTTCGCGGACCAGCCGGTGGCGCCGCACGACGCGCAGTGCATCTGCGGCAAGCCCGTGCACGCCGGGGAGATACAGGCCCCTGAGTCGGCGCCCGAATGCGTGCTCTGCCACGAGATGGCGGACATGCACTACCGGAAGAAGCACTCAGTCCACTGACGACGGATCCCCGCGCCGCCGACGGCCCCCGCGCGGTGATCTGTCAGAATGACGGCATGGCAGTCGATGGGGACTTGAAATCCCGGCTTCCTTACCCATTCAACGAAGATTTTTCGCCAGTGCTCCGCCGCCTCAACAGACGCACCGAGCGCGGACGCCACCAGCTGGCGAACGATCCGGTCACGGCGGCTTACCTGGCCGCCGCGCTGCGCCTGGTCGAGCGGCGCCTGGGCCCGCGGCCGGAGTCCCAGGACCCGCCCGACGCGGCGGTGGTCGAGCGGTCGTTCTTCGGATTCCTCACGCAGCGCGCGGTCGCGGCCGAGGTCGAGGGCAACCCCGATCCGTTCCCGCGCCGGGGCAGCGTCTCGACCCTGCGCACCAGTTGGCGCACTCAGGCCGACTTCATCGCGGACCTGCTCGGATTCGTGCTGTGGACGGGCTACTACCCGGCCTCGTACACGACGCTGTGGGACGGAGCGGCCGAGCAGCTGGCCGAGGCGGACGACTTCTCCGCGGCCATCGAGGAGGTGGCGTTCAACGCGACCGCCCACCTGCTCGCGATGGTCACGTTCCGGATCCAGCTCGCGGCGTCCATCGGCGCGCAGGACGATCCGGCCGTCCGGGCCGTACTCGCGGCGAAGTACGAGCGGGGCCAGGCGATCTGGGGCGGCATCTACACGCGGATGATGACCGCGCGCGGCCTGCAGCTGCGCGAGGGGATCAGCCTCGGCGAGATGGCCGACATCCTCACGGCGCTCGTCGAGGGCTGTGCGTTGCGGGCGATGGCCGAGGGCCCGGAAACGCGCGTGCTGGACGTGGCCGACAGACGCGGCCTGCTCGGCACGGCGGCGCTGGCGCTGATCTCCGGGAGCATGGAGCCGAAGGGACGCGAGGACGGGCTGAGCCTCGCCGAGTCGATCAACGCGATGGCGAGGGCCGGCCAGGCGGGGTCCGGATAGCCGAGGTTCGGTGCGCCGGAGCACGAGAGCACTCCCCACCAGCACCCTCGAACTCCGGACCCCCACCTTTCCTCCGGTTCCCCCACAAGGGTCGGACCGAGCTGGCGCCATCGGGCCCGCGAAAGCCCCGCGAACTCGGTCCCCTCCCCGGCCCGCGAAAGCGGGGAGGTCCGCCAACACCGGCCCACACTTGCGGCGTTGACGTGATGTCACCTTAGGGGCGTGCCGCGCGGTGCCATAGGTGCGCAGTTGCGTGGTGGTGGGAGCGGATTCAGTCGCGCAGCGCCCGCCAGCCCGCGATTGCGGCTGCCGCCACGCAGATTCCGGAGATCGAGAAGCCGACCCGGGCCCCGGCTCCGTCGATCACGGCGCCGACGAGGAAGCCGGTGACCGGCAGCGTCCCGGTCATCGCCATGCCCCACAGGCTCATGACCCGGCCCCGGAAGTCGGGGTCGCAGCGCAGTTGGGCGAGCGTGTTCGCCAGGGCTATGAACCAGATCGAGCTCATGCCGACGAGCACCATCCCGGCCATCGCGACGACCGCGACCGGCGCCCACGCGACCATCAGCACCGAGGCGGCTGTGAAAAGCGCCAGTACGCGGACCCGACGCCCGGTCGGTTCCGGCGCCGCGGCCGCGAGCAACGCACCGGGTAGTCCGCCGACGCCGAAGCACGCCATCATCGCGCCGTATCCGCCGCCGCCGAGGTGCAGCGCACTGCTGACCAGCGGCGGCAGCGCGACGCCCATGCTGAAGATGAGCCCGCTGGCCGCCGACATCGGGAGCAGCGCCCGATACAGCGGCGTACGGAGCGCGTAGCGCAGGCCCTCGCGTGCCGCGCCCTTCTGCGCCCCCCGCGCGACCGGCGTGTGCCCTGTCGGCCGCATCCGGATGAGGACGAGCAGCGGCGCCAGGTACGTCAGCGTATTGACTCCGAAGCACGCGGCGGCACCCGACGTGGCCAGCAGCAGACCACCGAGGCCGGGACCGACCACGCGCGAGGCGTTCAGCGCGACTTCCCACAGCCCGACCGCACTCGCGACGGCGTTGCGGCCGACGAGGTCCACGACGTAGACCTGCCGCGCGGGCGAATCCACCGACGCGACCGCCCCGGACAGCAGCGAGAGCGTCAGGATGAACGGCAGCCGCATCTCGCCGATGAGCGCGAGCACGAACAGGGCGCCCGCGATCGCCATCATCAGGACCTGCGTACCGATCAGCAACCGCCGCCGGTCGGCCCGGTCCACCAGCGCACCGGCCCACGGCCCGAGCAGCAGCGAAGGACCGAACGAACAGGCCGTCACCGCGCTCAGCCAGACCGCGCTGTGCGTCACCTGCAGCACGGTCCAGGACAGCGCCACGGCCTGCGTCATCGTCCCCGAGGACGACGTCACCTGTCCGGCGAACCACCAGCGGAACGCCCGCCGCCGCAGCGCCCCGCTCATCCGCCCGAGCAGCCCCACCGGCTCCCGGACGACGATCGGGTGATGCGGGGCGGGCGGCTCCTCGTCGACGACCTCGATGCCCACCGGCGTCATGCTGCCCCTCCCTCTGGTCTGTGGTTTAGACCATAGAGGGATCAGGCGGCTTGGCGCACATCCGTTTCAGCTACGCCACGTGGTCGCGGAACAGCCGCAGCCGGTCCTCGCCGATCTGCTCGCGCAGCAAGGGATCCTCGATGCCGAGCCCCTCCTCGGGCGCCATGCAGAGCACGCCGACCTTGCCCTCGTGTTCGTTGAGCTGGACGGCGCGGGTGGCCTCGCCGACCTCGGCGAACGGGTAGACGCGGGACAGCGTGGGGACGACCAGGCCGAGTTCCAGCAGGCGGTTGGCCTCGACGGACTCCTGGTAGTTCGCGCCGTGGCTGCCGATGATCCGCTTGACGCGCATCCAGAGGTGGCGATTGTCGTACTGGTGCGCGTATCCGGTGCTGGAGCCGCACGTGACGACGCTGCCGCCGCGCCGGGCGACGAAGACGGAGGCGCCGAAGGTCTCCTTGCCGACGTGCTCGAACACGACGTGCGGGTCCTCGCCGACCTGCTTGCGGATCGCGGCGCCGAGCGAACGCCAGCGCTCCATCTCGTTCGATTCGTCGGCGCAGTCGGTGAACCCGATCTCCTGACGGTTGATGATGTGGCGCACGCCCATCTTCTCCAGCAGGGCCGCCTTGCGCGCGCTGCCCACCACGGCGACGGGAATGCCGCCCGCGCGCTGCACGAGCTGGACCGCGTACGCGCCGAGACCGCCGGTCGCGCCCCAGATCAGCACGACGTCGCCCATCTTGATCCGGGCACCGTGCTGCGAGATCAGCATCCGGTACGCGGTGCCGAGGCAGAGCGAGTTGCACGCGGCCTCTTCCCAGCTCAGGTGCCGGGGCTTGCGGATCAGCTGCGTCCCCTTGACCACCGCGTAGTCGCCGAACGCGCCGTAGTTGGTCTCGAAGCCCCAGGCGAGGGTGCGGTCCGCGAGCAGGCCGTCCTGCTGGGCCGCGGGCTCCTGCTCGTCGATGGCGCCCGGGGTGATGCAGACGCGGTCGCCGACATTCCAGTGCCGCACGGCCGCGCCGACCCGCACCACGACGCCGGACGCGTCCGAGCCGATGACGTGGAAGTCCTGGTCGTGCCGGGCGTCCCAGCCGCCGGCCTTGGCCACGTGTTTCAGGAACTGGAACGACGGCAGCGGTTCGAAGGTCGCGGACCAGACGGTGTTGTAGTTGACCGCCGCCGCCATGATCGCCACGACCACCTCGTCGGGGGCGAGTTCGGGCATCGGGACCTCGCCGTGGTGCAGCGTGCGGCGCACGTCCTTGTCCTTCTCGCCCCGGAAGATCTCCTGGTCCTCGCGGCGCAGGAACGCGGCGCGGTACGTCTCGGGCAGCGGGGCCGTGGCCAGCTCGCCGGCGTCGGCGCCGCCGAGGACCGCCTCGGTCAGGGGGCTGTTCGTGAACATCTACCGGTTCTCCTCGGAGTGTGTCGGGACGGGGATGGTCGTCAGGCGGGCAGGCCGAGGCTGGCGGCGAGCATCGGCCAGGAGGTGGCGAACGCGCCCTTCCAGGACGACCAGTTGTGCACGCCGCCGCTGTAGAAGTCGCTCTGCACCGGGATGCCGAGCACGCCGAGCCGGTTGGCGAACGCCACGTTCTGCGGCTGGATCGCCTGCTCGAGCGTCTGGCCGAGCTGCGCGTCCCGGGTCGTGCCCTTGCCGTCGCCGCAGGACAGGAACAGCGAGGTCCAGCGCAGGTTCGTGGCCTGCGCGTAGGGGTTGTCGTCGTTCCAGAGCTGGACGTTGTGCAGCGGGTCGCCCCACAGCGCGTCGGGCTGGATGCTCTCCCGGGCGACGATCGCGCGCATCACGGCGGGCATCCCGGGATAGGTCGTGTTGAGCACGCCGCTGTACGAGGCGGCGGCGACGAAGGTCTGCGGGTAGTGCGCGGCCATCATGATCGCGCCGTAGCCGCCGGTGGACACGCCCGCGACCGCGCGCGTGCTGCCCGCGTTGAAGTCGCGCTGCAGGATCTGCATCAGCTCGACGGCGTCGAAGGTCTCGTAGTCGGGCTTCTGCTTGCCGCCGTTCCACCAGCGGGTCGGGATGCCGGTGGGCCCGTCCTCGGGCATGACGACGATGACGTCCTTGTCGGCGACGAAGGACTCGATGTCGGTCTCGCGGGTCCAGGCGGTGTAGTTGTCGTGCGCGCCGTGCAGCAGGTAGAGCACCGGCCACGTCTCGCCGTCCGAGTCGGCGCTCCAGCTCGCGGGAACGATGATCCGCACCGGGACGAGGGCGCCGACCGAGAGCGAGCCGACCTTGAGATCGGCCATCCGCGAGTCGAGCCACGTCTCGGACTGGACGTACGCGCCGTCGTCGGCGGTGCCGGTGGGCGGGGTGACGGGGATCGGCGCGGGAGTCGTCGCGGTCGGCGACGGAGTGGGGGTCGGCGGCGCGGCGGCGACCGGGGGCGGGGCTGCGGCGGACGCGGACTGCGACGGGCTCGCGGTGGCGCTCGGGCTCGGACTCGCGCCAGGGGCCGAGGCGGGTTGCGCGGAGGCGGAGGCGGATACGGACGCGGGGGGCGCGGCCGCCGACGCCGGGCTGGCGTCGGCGGATCCCGCGCCCACCGTGGCGGTGACGGACAGCCATGCCGTCAGGGACAGCGTGAGGACCGAGGTCAGGGCCCAGACGGGGCGCTTGTACACGGACATGGCTGCGGGTCTTCTTTCTCCGAGGTTGGAATCAGCCGCGTAGGTCGGCGTCGAGCAGGCGGGCGAGCACGTCCACCACGGGCGGGTCGAGCAGGCAGAGGTGGTGCCCGGGCAGCGGACGGACCGTCAGGTCCGGGCAGAACTCGTCCCAGCCGAGCGTCGGGTCCGTCCGCTCGTACCGCGCGTCCCGGACCGTGTGCGGCGCGATCTCACTGGCCCGGTACAGGAACGTGCGGCCCGCGTACGGGCGCGGCGTGTGCCGTTCGCCGCTGCGCAGGTCGAGGAACGAGTCACGCTGATGCTCGAGCGCGGCCTCGGGCAGGTCGGCCGTGTTGCGCAGCGCCTCGATGACCGTGGCGATCTGCCCGGCGTCGTCCTGCGTCTCCATCTGCTCGTACGGCAGGTTCAGCGGGCTGCCGTACGCCTCCTCGATGTACGCCGCGAACTCCCGGTACCGCTTGACCAGCATCTTGCGCGTGTCCTGGCCGGGGTCGGGCAGCGGCAGCACGGTGTCGATGAGCACCAGGGAGCTGACGGTGCCGTGCTCGGACAGCAGCCGCGCGACCTCCTGGCCGACGGCGCCGCCGAACGACCAGCCGCCGACGGCCCACGGACCCTCCGGCTGCCGCTCCCGGATGATCCGCGCGTGCTCGGCCGCCACCTCGGTGATCTCGGCGAACTCCGAGTCCGGCAGCCGCTCCAGGCCGAAGCACGGCTGGTCGGCGCCGAGCCGGTCGACGAGGCCGCGGTAGACGGCGGACGTGCCGCCGGCCGGGTGGATCAGGTAGAGCGGCGGCCGGGTGCCCTCGGCGCGCAGGACGCGGACCGGGCCGTCCACGGGGATTTCCAGCAGCGGCCGGACGACGTCCGCGATGGCGCCGACGCTCGGTGTGCCGCCGAGGTGGTCTATCGGGGGCAGCGGCACTCCGATCCGCTCGGCGAGCACGCCCACGAACTCGGCCGCGAGGTGCTGATCGCGTGTCAGGGCGTCGAGCGGCGCGGTCACGTCGGGCACCGTGTCGCCCGTGACGTCGGTCCACGCCAGCGCGATCAGCCGCTCGGTCGCGTCGCGCGGCTTCACGCCCTTCTGCGGCGCGGGCTCGTCGGCGGAGGGCGCGAGCAGTTCGGCGACCTCGGCGATCGTGCCCCTGCGCAGGACGGACTTCGGCGGGAGCGTGATGCCGAATTCGCGCTCGATCATGCCGAGGATGCGGACGGCGTGCAGCGAGTCAAGGCCGAGATCGGTCAACGGCGTCGTGTCGTCGATGCTCTGCGGCGAGTAGCCCATAACCTGCGCGACGATCGTGCGCAGCCGGTCTCGGACGTCGCCGCCCGCTGCGATGACCGGAACAATCGGCGCCGGTTGCGCCGGAGCCTCGGCGGGGTCGAAGTCGACCCAGAAGCGGCGGTGGCGCCAGCGCGCGGTCGGCAGGTCGATGACGCGTGCGCCCGAGTGCAAGGCATTGCGCGCGGCGGCCGGGTCGATCGCCTGCCGCATCAGCAGGGCCGCGAGGGAGAGCCGGAAGGTGGCGGACTCGTCCGTGTCCCGGCGCAGCGTCGGGAGCACGAGCGCGTCGTCGGCCCCGGCCGCGCGCAGCGTCTCGTTGATCGGGTACAGCTGCGTCGGATGCGGCGAGACCTCGACGAACGTGCGGAATCCGTCCTCGGCGGCGGCCGTGACCGCCTGCTGGAAGCGGACCGAGTCGCGCAGGTTGCGGACCCAGTATTCGGTGTCGAAAACCGCCTCGGCCCGCGGGTCTGTGCGCACCGTCGAGTAGACGCGGCAGTCCGGGACCTTGTGCGCGATCTCGCCGAGCCGGTCCGCGAACGGGTCCAGCAGCGGATCCACGTGCGGAGTGTGGCCCGCGGCGGCGGCGCGCAGCGAACGTGCGTTGCCGCCTTCGTGGGTGACGAGTTCAACGAGCTTCTCGACGTCCTGCGCCGTCCCCGCCACGACGCATTGTTCCGGCGAGGAGTGCACGGCGACGCAGAGGCTCGGCAGCGCGTCCTTTGCGTACTCCTCGATCTGCTCGCGGGTGCGGTCGACCACTGCCATCGCGCCGCCGGACAGGCCGTCGAGCAGCCGGGAGCGTTCGAATATGATCCGGACGCCGGTCTCCTCGTCGATGGCGCCGGAGACGACCGCCGCCGCGACCTCGCCCATCGAGTGGCCGATGACGGCGGCGGGCCGCAGGCCGTGCGCACGCCAGAGGTCCGCGAGCGCGACCTGGATGCCGAAGATCGCCGGGAGCACGATCGGCGCCTTGTCGAGCTGCGCATCGGGTTCGAGCTGCGCGCGGAGCGAAATATCCCCGTGCATGCGCATCAGCGGTTCGAGGCGGTCGATCGCGGCGGCGAACGCGGGCTCGGTCTCCAGAAGGCGCCGGGCCATGCCGGGCCACTGCGAGCCGTAGCCCGAGAAGACCCAGACCGCTCCCGCCGCGCCGGTTCGGGGCGTGCCGAGAACCGTGGCCGGATGCGGTGTTCCGTCGGCCAGATGAGTGAGTGCGTCAGCGGCCTGCTCACTCGTGCGGGCTACGACGGCGGCCTGTTGATGGCCCTTGCCGACACGGCCGAGCAGCGTGTGCGCCACGTCGGCCGGTCGCGTGCGCGCGCCGGGTTCGGAACGGAGCCACGCGGAGAGGCGTGCGGCCTCCTCGCGCAGCCGGTCTTCTGACGGCGCGTCGAGCATGAACAGCGCGGGCTCCGGCTCGGCTTCCGCCACGTGGCCCGCGGAGTTCTCGGGGGCCGTCGCAGACGGACGGTACTCCTGCACCAGGACGTGCGCGTTCGTGCCGCCGAACCCGAAGGCCGACACTCCGGCGGTCGCGGTGCCCGAGTAGCGGGGCCACGGCTCGGCCTCGGTGACCACGCGCAGCGCGTTGGCGTCGAAGTCGATGTGCGGGCTCGGCGCGGAAAAGTGCAGCTGCTTCGGCACTTGGCCGTGGTGCAGCGCGAGGACGGTCTTGGCGAGCCCTGCGATGCCCGCGGCGGCTTCGAGGTGGCCGAGGTTGGTCTTCACCGAACCGATGAGCAGCGGCTGGTCGGGGGCACGTCCGGTGCCGAGGACCGCGCCCAGCGCGCCGGCCTCGACCGGGTCGCCGAGCGCCGTGCCGGTGCCGTGCGTCTCCACGTAGTCGAGTTCGTTCGGCAGGACCGGGCCGCCCTCGACGTAGACCTGCGCGAGAAGGGCGCGCTGCGCCTCGGCATTCGGGGCAATGAGGCCGTTCGATCGGCCGTCCGAGTTAACGGCCGTGCCGCGGATGACGGCGAGCACGCGGTCTCCGGCCCGCTCCGCATCGGCGAGGCGACGCAGCACGATGACGCCGCAGCCCTCCGCGCGGACCATGCCGTTCGCGCCGGCGTCGAAGGCCTTGCAGCGGCCGTCGGGCGCGAGCGCACCGGCCCGCTGGAACGCGAACGTGACCGCCGGGGACAGCAGTGCGTTGACTCCGGCGGCAAGCGCGGTGTCGCACTCCCCCGCCAGCAGGCTGCGCACCGCGTGGTGCACGGCGACCAGCGACGAGGAGCACGCGGTGTCCACGGCCATGCTCGGGCCGCGCAGGTCCAGCACGTACGACAGCCGGTTCGCGGCGATGCTGAGCGCGGCGCCGGACGGGGTCCACGCGTCGACGCGGGCCAGGTCGGCGGTCGTGAGCTGGACGTATTCGTTGCCGCTGATGCCGACGAAGACGCCCGTGCTGCTTCCGGCGAGCGCGGCGGCCGGGATCGCGGCGTGGTCCAGGGCCTCGTGCGCGACCTCCAGCAGCAGCCGCTGCTGCGGGTCCATCGCGGCCGCCTCAACCGGCGGGATGCCGAAGAACTCCGCGTCGAATCCCGCGATGTCGTCGAGGAATCCGCCGTGCCGACGGACCTCGTCCACGGTCGGGTCGTCGGCGGCGACGAACCCGGCCCAGCGCTCGTCGGGCACCGTGCCGACGGCGTCGCCGCCCTCGCTGAGCAGCCGCCAGAAGTCCTCGGCCGACGCGACTCCGCCGGGCATGCGGCAGCCGAGGCCGACGACGGCGATCGCGGTGCCGTCGCGGTCGGCCTCGGGCTCGGCGGGCCGGCCGGAGTTCTCGGTCACCGGCTCTTCGTGTGCCGTCTGCGCGCAGATGTGCTGCGCCAGCTGGTCGAGCGTCGGCGCCTCCCACAGCACGGTCGCCGGGAGCGCGACCTCGGCCAGCTCGCTGAGCTCCGCGGCCAGGGTGACCGCGTCACGCGAGGTGAGGCCGAGTTCGGCGAGCGGGCGATCGGAGGTGACCCACGTCGGGTCGATGCCGTGCCACTCGTGCAGGCGGGTCAGGACGTGGCGGCGCACCGCGAGGTCGAGTTCCGCGGAATCGGCGTCCGCGTGCACGCCGTAGCCGTTGGCGCTGCCCACGTTGCTCATCGGCGGCCCTCCGCGTATTCGCCGCGCAGGTAGGCGGCCCGGCAGGCGCTGCGCGAGACCTTGCCGCTGGACGTGCGCGGGATGGTTCCCGGCGGCACGAGCACGAGCCGGTCCAGGCGCAGGCCGTGCGTGCCGGCGACCCGCGCCCGCACGATGTGGTCCACGGACGCCCCGAGGTCGGCGGCCGCCGCGGCGACGGCCTCCTTCTTCATCCGGTCCCGGCGGCGCTCGGCGACGGCGACGACCGCCTCACCCTCGTCCCCCGGCACCGCGAACACGGCCGCGCGCTCGCGCCGGTCCGCGTCGAGGGCCGCGTGCACGGTCTCCTCGACGTCCTGCGGGTAGTGGTTGCGGCCGTCGATGATCAGCAGATCCTTGAGGCGGCCGGTGACCAGCAGCCGTCCGTCGTGCACCGCGCCGAGGTCGCCGGTGCGCAGCCAGGGCTGGTCGCCGGTCCCGGGCAGCACGGCGCCGAAGATCTCCGCGGACTGCTCCGCGCGCTTCCAGTAGCCGAGGCCCACGTTCTGGCCGCGCACCAGGATCTCGCCGACCGAGCCGTCCGGCAGCACGCGCCGGGTGCCGGGCTCGACGATCCGGATCTCCTGGTCGACCGGCGCGCCGCACGCCACGAGCGTGGTGACGGAACCGTCCTCGGCGTCGGCGGACGCGGGAACGATGCGCCCCTCGGCGAGCGCGGCACGTTCACAGGTGAGCTCGTACGGCGCGGACGTCGCGCCGTCCGAGGCAACGAACACCGTCGCCTCCGCGAGGCCGTACGAGGGACAGAGCATCTCAGGACGCAGTCCCGTTCCCGCGAACGCGGCGGCGAAGGCGCGCAGCGTACGCGGCTGGATGGGCTCGGCGCCGTTGCCGAGGCCGTGCACCTGGTCGAGCCGCAGGTCCGCGACCGCCTCGGGACGCACCTTGGCGACGCAGTAGTCGTAGGCGAAGTTCGGCGCGGCCGCGAACACGTTCGGATGCGCGCCGAGCAGCCGCAGCCAGCGCTCCGGACGGGCCAGGAACGCGACCGGGTCCATCAGCACCGAGGGGAATCCGCCCACCACCGGCAGGCAGATGTTGACCACCAGGCCCATGTCGTGGAACAGCGGCAGCCAGCTGACGACGGTCGAGGCGGGGAAGCGGGCGTGCACCTGGCGGGCGTTGCGCACGACGTTCTCGTGCGTGATCATCACACCGGCCGGGCTGCGCGTGGAGCCGGAGGTGTACTGCAGGTACGCGACGTCGCCGGGCGCCGGGTCGGGCCACACGGCCTCGGTCTCGGCGCCGGTCAGCGGCTGCGAGACGTCCACCTTCACCAGCGGCATCCGCTCGTAGCCGCGCGCCTGCTCGTCCAGGTAGCCGCGCGCGGCGGCTGCGCTGGACTCGGTGACCAGCGCGCACGCGGGCTCGCAGTCCTCGAGCACCGCGGCGACCCGGTTCGAGTGCCCGGGCTGGTTGGTCGGGAACAGCGGCACCGCGACGACGCCCGCGGTCAGGCAGCCGAGGAAGGCGGCGACGTAGTCGAGCCCCTGCGGCATCAGCAGCACGGCGCGGTCGCCGGGCCGGGCCACCGCGCGCACCTGCGAGGCCACCACCCGGGCCCGGTCGTGCAGCTGGCCCCAGGTCAGCGTGCGGGACCGGCCGTCGGAGCGCAGGTCCGGGTAGTCCACGAACGTGAAGGCGCGCTGGTGCGCGTGCCGCGCGGCCAGGTCCCGCAGCAGCCCGGGCAGCGACTGCCCGGGGGCGGGGTCCGGGCCGGGCATGGATCGGTGCTGCTGCATGCTGGCTCCAGGAGGTAGGCGGACGGGGCGGGGATCAGGCGACTGAGAGCGTGAGGCGAATGGGAGTGATTTTCAGCTTCACCTCTCAACTAAAAGTCATATCGGCAGTCCGGCGCGCGCCCTGGAGATCCGAATGGGTCAAGTACGCACCCGAATAGCTGCTGACGCGGTGTCCGGGGAGGCGGATCAGGACGTTTGCATCCGCTGCGGGAGCCAGGGTCCGAGGGCGGACTCCCAGGCCGACAGGTCGTCACTCCACATCTGCGCGGTCTGCCCCGGGTCCCCGGCGTACGACGGGTCGGTCTGCCAGGGCCCGAGCGTCTCCAGCTGCAGGCGCACGAACAGCGCGTACTGCCGCCAGAGCCGGTGGTCGACGCACAGCTTCTTGCGGAACGCGTTGAGGGTCGAGGTGTCGATGTCGCTGCCGTCGAAGCCGAACGCGACCTGGTTCTCCTGCACGAACTCCATCGGCGCGGTCTGCAGGATCATGTCGGCCATCGAACTGTCGTAGGCGAGCGTGTTGGCGGGCATCGCGTAGGCCTGCTGGACCTGGCCCAGCGCGTCGTCGCCGAGGTCGGCGCTCGTGCAGAAGGCCCGGCCGATGTAGTAGTACTGCTGGTCGCTGATGCCGCCGAGGTCCGGGCGCAGGTCGAGCACGGAGCGGTAGAAGGCGCCCTGCTGGGCGATCGTCGGGACGCGGCTCGGCGACGGCTTCGGGGTCGGCTCGGGCGTCGGCCGCCGCTGGAGGTGTTCGGGCCGCCCGGGCTCGGGCGAGGCCGGGTCGGACGCCTGGTCGGAGCCGGACGCGGAGGGCGACGCGGAGTCGCGCACGCCGATACCCAACGCCGCGTGCGTCGAGGTCATCAGGGGCACGAACACCGCGGTCAGCGCCGCGAAGACGAGGATCGGGGTTCGCACTGCGTTCACGCGCATCGCTTGGTCTCACTCCAACTTGTGGGGCGGTGGCAAGTCCATCAAGCATGGTCTGACGGCCCGTCACCGGCGACCCGGCGCGGCCATACGGGTTTAGAGCGTCCGAGGAGTGGGGGCCGGGCTCGCGGGCCGATGGCTCTCGCCTGGCCGCGTTCTCGTCGGTCGCCACCCAAACCCAGGGTGGCTCCCTCCTCGGCCTTGCCAGACTCGGCCCTCGACCCGCTCCCTGATCCGGCCCCCACTCCTCGGACGCTCTAAGGCTGGTACATGCGGGCCCAGAGCCGCGGCCAGGCGTCGCGGGGGCCGGTGCACAGCCAGATCGGCACGCCCTGGTTGGCGGCCTCGGCGTCGACGTGCGGCAGGTGCACGGTGCCCACCTGGCGCACCGAGTCGAAGTACGCGCCGACCGTGTGGCTGGTGCCGCCGACGTAGAGCACCTGACGGGTCGTCGCGGGCGGGCGGCCCATGTACCAGTAGCCGCGTTCGGGGCCGTACGCGCGCGGGATTCCGTCCGCGCGGCCGTACACGTCCAGCGCGCTGGCCTGCCAGTACGTGTCGCCCATGACGACGGTGTGCGCGCGGGTGCCCGGCGGCAGCTGGTCGTAGGCGTCGGCGGCGGTCGCGGCCAGCTGCGGCCAGCCGATGCTGCTGACGGGCAGGAAGTCCACCAGCGCCGAGCCGGTGAACGCGCCGAGCGGGCGGACCGGCAGCGCGATGTAGAGCCCGAGCAGCGCGGACACGGCGAACGCGGGCCACGTCGGCACCCAGCGCCACCAGCGCGCCGGCATCCGGATCTCGATCCGGGTCGCCGAGGCCGCGAACAGCACCGCGTACAGGCCTGACAGGTAGTAATAGCGTCCGGCGGAGACCACGATCGCGATCGTCACGACGATGGACGCCCAGCCGAAGAAGCGGAAACTCCGCAGCTCCGGGGCGCGCAGCAGGCAGTAGCAGCCGTGGAAGACCAGGAACGCGCCGACGAACAGACCCGCCGTCAGCACGGCCATCGGCACGATCGCCGAGCGGCCGCCCCACGCCTGCTCGACCTGCCCGGCGATGACCCCGGGCATCGAGCGGTACACCCAGCCGTGGTCGGCCTGCCACAGGACCGTCGGCACGCTGAGCAGCGGGGTGATCGCGGCGCCGACCCACAGCAGCGGCCGGCGGAAGATCTCCCGCGGACCGGAGAGGAGCAGGCCGAGGACCAGCCCGGCCCAGAACACGATGATGAGGAATTTCGCCTGCATCGCGACCGCCGTGGCGATTCCGGCGTAGAGCAGCAGCCAGTCGTCGCGCACGCGCACCCAGCGCGCCACCAGCCAGCTGACGAGCACCCAGCAGAACGGATCGACGGTGCACGTCATCAGCAGATGGCCGGTGCCGAGCAGCTGCGGCGAGATCGCGAACGCGGCCGCGGACACGGTCTGCGCCCGCCGGCCGCCGCCGAACTCGCGGGCGATCAGCGCCGTGAGCACCACGCCGAGGGCGGTGAGCAGCGCGGGCAGCACCCGCAGGCCGATCACCGAGCCGGGCGTCACCAGGTCGAAGAACCGGGCCAGCATCGGCAGCAGCCACGGGTTGTCGGCGTAGCCCCAGGCCGGGTGGTAGCGCCCGGACGCCAGGAAGTAGAGCTCGTCGCCGAAGTACCCGAACCGGCCGCTCACCGCGAGCAGCACGGCCGCGGTCGCCCCCGCGATCGCGAACACCGGCAGACGCGCGAAGGGCCCGGGCGCCGCGGGGCTCCGGCGGCCGTCGACCGCGACCGCCGTCATGCGGCGGCCGGGTATGTCTGCATTGTCATAATATGAAGCATATTCAATCCCGGCCGCCCGCGCGGGAAGCGGCGCCGCCGCGACAGGGCCGAACGGTGTACCGCGCCCGCGCCGCCCGGCCGCACGCTGTGAGCGCTATCAGGACGCCGCGATGATCTCTTGACGCGGCGCGGGTGCACGTTAATATTCCCCTTGCGAGGCGACGGAGCCGCGGTCTGCCAGGCTTCGAACGCCCCGCATGCCAGAGGCCTTATACCCAGGGCCTGTGCTGTCGGCCGGAGCTCAGGAGGCGGAACCCACCCGTTTTCCGGCGACGTCCCGTGATCGCCCACAAGGGCTCACCCCGCTGGACCAGCGCGCCCCCGCGGCGCCACGAATGTTAACGCTCACAATCGCAGGACCACCACCCTCACCCAGGGAGCAAGCATGAACGACAACGGAGTCTCCCGGCGCAACGTGCTGCGTGGCACGACGCTGGGCATCCTGGGCGCCGCCGCGCTACCCGCCGCCGACACACTGCTGGGCGCCGGCACCGCGGCCGCGGACAGTACGGCCGCCCCGCTCGCGCTCACCATCGACTCGTTGAATCCGGAGCACGCGGTCAGTCCCGAGCTCTACGGAGCCTTCTTCGAGGAGATCAACTACGCCGGCGTCGGCGGCCTCTACCCCGAGCTGATCCGCAACCGCACCTTCATGGACCCGAACACGCCGACCGCCTGGTACACCGCGGACAGCATCCCGCGCGTCACGGGCGAGTTCGGCAACGCCGTGCAGCTCGGCGGCGGCAGCCCGGCGCAGTACGTGCTGCTGCCGGAGGGGATCGTCGACGGCCTGACGGACTTCACCATCGCGGCGTGGGTGAATCCGTCCTCGGTCAGCACCTGGATGCGGGTGTTCGACTTCGGCACCGGCGAGACCGACTACATGTTCCTGACGATCAACGCCGGGAGCACGCCGCGCTTCTCCATATCCCTCGACAGCTACTACGCGGAGCAGCAGCTCAACGCGCCCGCCGCGCTGCCGACGGGCACCTGGAGCCACCTCGCCGTGACCCTCTCCGGCACCACCGCGACCCTCTACGTGAACGGCGTCGCGGTGGACACGAACACCGCGATGACGCTGAACCCCTCCAGCCTGCCGCAAACCACGCAGAACTACATCGGCCGCTCGCAGTGGTCGCCGGACCCGTACCTCGACGCGAGCGTGGACGAGTTCCAGATCTACAACCGCGCCCTGAGCGCGGCCGAGGTCGCGTCGCTGCAGACGTCGGCGGGCGGTTCGGCGGGCGGCGGAAACGTCGCCTGGTACCGCTTCGACGAGGCCAAGGGCTCGGTCGCGGTCGACTCCTCCGGCAACGGCAAGGACGGCACCGTCGAGCTGTTCGCCAACGACTGGACCGAGGTCGCGGACGGCGGCGCGTCGGCCACACCGGTCCTGGACAGCAGCGTCGGCCTCAACAGCGCCCTGACCCGCTCGCTGCGCCTCGACTTCACCGAGGTCGCGTCCGGCCAGCGCGCGGGCATGGCGAACGGCGGCTACTTCGGCGTGCCGATCGTGCCAGGACAGACCTACCGCGTATCGTTCTTCGCCAAGGCCACGAGCGGTTTCAAGGCGCCGCTGACCGTCTCCCTCGAATCGGCCGACGGCACCACCGCGTACGCCACCTCCCAGGTGCGCGGCGTCGGCGGGAGCTGGCGGCAGTTCCAGACCGTGCTGTGCGTGCCGAAGAGCGCGACCGAGTCGACCGGCGGACGCTTCGTGATCGCCGTGGACAACCGCAGCGGCCACGCGGCGGTGTCGTCAGGGTCCTCCATTTGGCTGCAGAACGTCTCGCTCTTCCCGCCGACGTACCGCGATCGGCCCAACGGCCTGCGTCCGGACCTGGTCGGCCTGCTCAAGGAGATGCGTCCCAAGATCCTGCGTTTCCCCGGCGGCAACTACGTCGAGGGGGACACGCTGGCCACGCGCTGGGACTGGAAGACGACCATCGGCCCCGTCTGGGAGCGCCCCGGGCACGAGAACACCGCGTGGGGCTACTTCTCCGACGACGGCCTCGGCCTGCTCGAATACCTCCAGCTCGCCGAGGACCTCGGCGCGACCCCGGTGCTCGGCGTGTGGGCGGGCTACACGCTCAACGGCACGGTCGTCGCCGAGGCCGACCTCGCGCCGTACGTGCAGGACGCGCTCGACCTCGTCGAGTACGTGACCGGCCCGGTGACCTCCACCTGGGGTGCGAAGCGCGCCGCAGACGGACACCCGGCCCCGTTCGCCGCGCCGTACCTGGAGATCGGTAACGAGGACTGGATCGACGGCAGCGGCAGCTACAACTCGTACCGCTACCCGGCCTTCTACGACGCGCTCAAGGCGGCCTATCCGAAGATCCAGCTGATCGCGACCACGAGCGTCACCTCCCGCCCGATGGACGTGCTCGACCTGCACTACTACGAGAGCGAGTCCTGGTTCGAGAACGCCTCGACCATGTTCGACTCGTACGACCGGACCGGCCCGAAGATCTTCGTGGGCGAATACGCCGGGACCGCGAACGCCGGATCGCTGCCGACCGGCTTCCTCGGCAACTCGCTCGGCGAGGCCGCGTTCATGACCGGCATGGAGCGCAACTCCGACATCGTGCACATGACCTCGTACGCACCGCTGTTCGCGAACTACGGCCACACGCAGTGGAACCCGAACCTGATCGGCTACGACCAGATCCAGAGCTACGGTTCGACCTCGTACTACGTGCAGCAGATGTTCGCGAACAACGTCGGCGACAAGACGCTCCCGATCACGGCGTCGGCGACCGGCCTGTACTACTCGGCGACGATCGACAGCCGGTCCGGCCGCGTCTACGTGAAGATCGTGAACCCGGCGGCCACGGCCGTGAGCACCCAGCTCACGTTCACCGGCAAGACCGGCACGGTCGCGAAGGTCGAGGTCCTCGCGAACGACGACGCCTCGGTCGGCAACACCCTGACCGCGCCCGACGCGATCACCCCGGCGCAGTCCACCCTGACCGGCTCCGGCGGCGTCTTCGGCTACACCGCCCCGGCCAACTCGCTTACCGTCGTGACGGTCCAGCGGCACTAAACGCAACGGAAGGGGCCGGCTGACGGTGTGGAGATTCCGTCAGCCGGCCCCGAGCGCCGCCGACAGCCGGTCCCCCGCCGCGCGCGCCGCCGGTTCGTCGAACTCCTTGAACAGCTCCAGCGCCTCGCTCCGGGCCGCGCGCGCGTCGCGGTACCGGTCGAGCCGCGCCATCGTCTCGCCGCACCGCTCCAGGCTGATCGCGAGGAACCAGCGGTCGCCGATCTCGCGCGAGATGTCGATCGACAGCTCGTGCGAGCCGTGCGCGGCCCGGAGGTTCCCGCGCTCGTGGTGCAGCACGGCGACCCGCTCCAGCACGCGCGCCTCGCAGCAGCGGTCGCCGGTCAGCCGCGTGTGGTCGAGCGCCTCCTGATACGCGGCCATCGCCTCGTCGTGCTTCCGGTTCGCCTGGAGCACGACCGCGAGTTCGAGCATCGCCCGGCCCAGCAGGTTGGCGTCGCTGGTGTGCTTCGCCCGCTCGACGGCTTCGAGGGCGTGCGGCAGCGCGTCGGCCATCTTGTTGTTCGCGCGCATGATCCGGCTGAGATTCCAGGACGTGTCGGCGATGCCCATGTCCCAGTCGAACTCGCGGTGGATGACGAGTGCCTCGGCGACCATCGTCTGCGCCTTGGCCAGGTCGCCGAGTTCGAGCATGCACTCGCCGAGGTTGCCGATGTTGACGCCGTAGATCCGCCGGTAAGAGGCCCGCCTCGTCGCGGCCACGATGTCCTCGACGTAGCCGACGGCGATCTTCCAGTCCCGATTGGCGATCAGCTCAATTGAGCGGATGATCTTGGTGACGGCCTCCCCCTGGCTGTCGCCCAACTGCTGCCAGATCTCGATCGCCGCGTCGGTCGCCTCGCGGCACTCGTCACGCAGCCCGAAGTGCGTGTAGGCCACTGACAGGCAGTCGAGGATCGTCGCCTCGGCCCAGCGGTCCGCCAACTGCCGCGCGGCCTGAAGAGCCTTCCCCTGCACGGCGAGACCCGCGTCACGGCGGTCGGCGCGAAGGTACGTGAAGCGCAGTGTCGCTGCCATCTGCCACACGAGGACCAGGAAACCGCAGCAGTCGGCGATGTCGACCGCCGCGACGATGTTCAGCCACTCGTGTTCGAACCACGCCGCGGCCGTCTGACGGTCCGGCATCGGCGGAGCCTCGACCAATGCGTGCTCGACGTCGATCCCCAGCGGGTGCTGCCAGCTCAGATCCATGTACTGACTCGCGTTGAACGAGCCCTGGAGGTACCACTCGATGACACGCCGCCGGGCCGCCTCGATGTCCGCCGCGGACTCCTGCGCCTCGGCCCGGTCCTTGGCGTACGCGTTGACCAGGTCGTGCATCCGGTAGCGCCGGGCACACGACTGCTCGACCAAATGCGCGTCGGTCAGCACCTCCATCGCGGCACGCGCCTCCTCGAGGGTCACGCCGGCGAGCGCGGCCGCCGCCTCGACGCGCAGGTCGGGCCCGGGATGCAGCCCGAGCAGCCGGAAGAAGCGCGCGGTCCCCGGCGGCAGCGCGTAGTACGACCAGGCGAAGACGCTGTGCACCGCCTCGGCCTCGTTGCCGTTCTCCATCGACAGCGCGCGCCAGCGGTCCGACGAGTCGCGCAGCGCGGTGAGCATGTCAGTGAGCGGAGTCTTGGGACGGTGCGCGGCACGCTGCGCGGCGATACACAGGGCCAGCGGCAACTGCGCGCAGGCGACGGCGAGTTCGCCCAGTTCCGCGTCGTCGTCCGCGCGACCTTGGAGCATTTCGCGCAGCAGCGTGACGGCGTCGTCGTGCCGCAGCGGTTCCAGCGTCAGATAGCCCGCGCCCTCGATCCCGGCGAGCCGGTTGCGGCTGGTGATGACGACCACGCATTCGCTGCCGCCGGGAAGCAGCGGCCGCACCTGCGCCGCCGTGGCCGCGTTGTCCAGGACGATGAGCACTCTGCGATCGGCGAGCAGGCTGCGGTACAGGCCCTCCTTCTCCTGGATGTCGGGAGGGACCCGGCTGTCCGGGATGCCGAGAGAGCGCAGGAACCGGTCCATCACGCGCGTGTGGAACTCCGGATGCTCGACGGCGTAGCCGCACAGGTCCGCGTACAGCTGGCCGTCCGGGAACCGCGTGCGTACCCGGTGGGACCAGTGCACGGCGAGCGAACTCTTGCCCGTGCCCGCCATGCCGGAGATCACCGAGATCGTCGGCGGCGACTCCTCGTCGGGGCCGAGCCGGACCATCCGGTCCAGCCAGCGCAACTGCTCCTCGCGCCCGACCAGCCCGCGCACGTCGTGCGGCAACTGCCTCGGCACCGGCAGCTCGGGCTGGCCGAACTGGACCAGGTTCACGCCCCCGTGCACGTCGCGCGCCTGGACCACGTCGCGCGCGTCGCCGTTGACCTTATTCACCGCGTGCGCGTCGTCCGCCCCGGTCAAAGCCGCCCCCTCGCACCGCAGTGCTCCGTCGTGGGCTCACCATCCCAGCACACTGATGCATCCGGCCGCCGGACATTCGCCGGGGCGTGCGGGACGCTGACCGGATCGTTACCCGCCCGTGCCGCGGCCGCGCTGGGCGGGAATTAAGGCCGGGTTTATTGACGGATGGCCTAGACCTTTCCATACTCTGTGCCAGCTCCGGCTTCGGAAACGTTTACGGAACGAGGGAGTACCCACACCCATGATCCACCGCAGGAAGCTGCTCACCGCCTCCGCCGCCGTCATCGGCGGCTCCGCGCTCGGCATCGGCAGCGGCGCGCTGCTGTCCCGGGCCTCGGCCACCCCGAACACGCTGCAGATCGACATCCAGAACACCACCACGTCCAGCACCGTCTACGCCTACGTCACCGGCCAGGCCATCAACAACGGCAACGCCCTGATGCTGCTCGAGGCGGACGGGCACACCGTGTACTACCCGTCCTCCCCGAGCAGTACCGGCGCCGCGCTCGGCGCGAACTGCGCGATACCGCTCGGCGCGCCCGGATCGACCACCTCGATCACCATCCCGCAGATCGCCGGCGGCCGGATCTGGTTCTCCGTCGGCTCGCCGATCACCTTCCTGCTCAACCCCGGCCCCGCGCTGGTCGAGCCGTCGGTGAGCAACCCGTCCGACCCGAACATCGACATCATGTGGGACTTCTGCGAGTTCACCTTCAACGCCTCGCAGATCTACGCGAACATCAGCTACGTCGACTTCGTCTCGATCCCGGTCTCGCTGGCCCTCACGAACTCCTCCGGCGCCGTGCAGACGGTCAGCGGCATGTCCACCAGCGGCCTGGACACGGTCTGCTCGAACCTGATCGCGCAGAACGCCGCGGACGGCGCGGGCTGGGACAAGCTCGTCGTCACCTCCGGCGGCAAGAACCTGCGGGCCCTGAGTCCGAACAACGGCATCGTGATGAACTCCTCGCTCTTCTCCGGCTACTTCCAGCCGTACGTGAACGAGGTCTGGTCGAAGTACGCGAGCCAGTCGCTGACCGTGGACACGCAGACCTCCACGTGGGGCAGCGTGACCGGCACGGTGTCCGGCGGCGACCTGAACTTCTCCGGCGTCAGCGGCTTCGCCCAGCCGTCCGCCGCCGACATCTTCAGCTGCAGCACCGGACCGTTCGCCGACACCTCCGGCGAGCGCGGCCCGCTCGTCGCCCGGATCAGCGCCGCGTTCAACCGCACCACGCTGCTGACCGACACCGACCAGCCGGACGGCGAGAACCCGGCGAACTACTATCAGAACTCGGTCACCAACCACTACGCGCGGATCGTGCACGCGGCCAACCTGGACGGCCGCGGCTACGCCTTCCCCTACGACGACGTGACGCCGAACGGGGGCGTGGACCAGTCCGGCTTCGTGTCCGACGGCAACCCGACGCTGCTGACGATCGCGGTCGGCGGCGGCACGGCCACCGCCGGATCGACCCCGTCCGCCTCGGCCTCCGCGACGGCCACCGGCGGCTCCTCCGGCAGCACGGTGAGCGCGTACTCGACGATCCAGGCCGCCTCGTACAGCGCGCACAACGGCACGCAGACCGAGACGACCACGGACACCGGCGGCGGCCAGGACGTCGGCTGGATCGCGAACGGCTGCTGGCTCGCCTACGACGACGTCGACTTCGGCTCGGCCGGCGCCGCCCAGTTCGTCGCGCGGGTCGCCTCCGGCGCGGCCGCCGGGATCAGCGGACTCGTCGAGGTGGCCGTCGACAGTCCCACGGCGAGCCCGGTCGGCAGCTTCGCCATCGCCAGCACCGGCGGCTGGCAGAGCTGGGAGACGGTGCCCGCGAACATCAGCACGGTGACCGGCAAGCACACCGTCTACCTGGTCTTTTCCAGCGGACAGGCCGCCGATTTCGTGAACATCCACTGGTTCACATTCGGGGCGGCCTAACGGGCGGGCGGAAAAGGGCCGATACTGTGCTCATGCTGCAATGGCTGCGTCAGCACGACCCCGCCCTGGCCGCGACGCGGCGGGCGGGGCGTACCGCCCTCGTGATGCCCGCGCTCTTCGCCCTGTGCACGCAGGTCGTGCACTCGGTGCCGATGGCGACGTTCGCGTCCTTCGGCGCCTTCGCGATGCTGCTCATGGTCGAGTACACCGGTCCGGTGGTGCAGCGGCTGCGCGCGCACCTCGGGCTCGGCGTCGCGTGGGCGCTGCTGATCTGCCTCGGCACGCTGGCGGCGCGGGTGACGTGGGTGGCCGTGGTCTGCACGGTCGCCATCGGGTTCACGGTGCTGTTCTCGGGCGTGGTCAGCTCGGTGCTCGCGAGCTCGGCCACGCCGCTGCTGCTGGCGTTCATCCTGCCGGTGACCAGCCCGGTCCCGCTCTCCCAGCTGCCGCCGCGGCTCGCCGGGGTCGGGCTCGCGACGGCCGCGGCGATGCTGGCGATCACGCTGCTGTGGCCGCGCTCGTCCACCGACCCGCTGAGCGCACCCGCCGCCCGGGTGTGCCGAGCCGTGGCCGCGCAGCTGCTCAACGACGCGTCGGTGCTGGCCCGGGACAAGAACGCGCCGAGTGTGAAGCAGTGCCGCATGACCGCGAACAAAGCGAACGACGCGGCGGTCGAACTGCGCCGGGCGTTCACCGCCACGCCGTACCGCCCGACCGGCCTGTCCACGGGCTCGCGCGCGCTCGTGCGGCTGGTTGACGAGCTGACGTGGCTGACCGCGATTCTCGCCGAGAGCGGCCTGCCGGTCGAGAAGGGCCCGAGCTGCGACCGCGAGGCGCACGTGGCACGCCGTGCCGCCGCGGAAGTCCTGAACTGCGCCGCCGACCTGCTCGAAAACCCGCACACCGACCCGGCACCGCTGCGCGCGGCATCGGCGACGCTGCGCGAGGCGATGGCGGCGATGGAGGACGGCGCGACTGTCCGGCTGCCGGTGGACCGCCCCGTGGACGGCACGGAGGAGGAGGTCCGCGAGTTCCTCAGCGTGCTCGACCACTCCTTCCGCGCCCAGGAACTAGGCTTCGCGACCCTGCAGATCGCCGAGAACGTCGAGCTCACAGCGGCGGCCGAGCAACGCGGCTGGTTCGCGAAGCTGCTCGGCCTAGAACCGGGCGGCACCGTACGCCAGCCGCTGACCGCCGCCTGGGAGCGCGGCCGCGCACACATCGAGTGGCACTCGGTCTGGCTGCACAACAGCCTGCGCGGCGCGGTCGGCCTCGGCATCGCCGTCGCGCTGGCGAATGTGACGAGCGTTCAGCACTCCTTCTGGGTACTGCTCGGCACCCTCTCAGTCCTGCGGTCGAACGCGCTGAACACCGGCCAGAACGCACTACGAGCCGTAGCCGGAACCATCGTCGGCTCGATCCTGGGCGCCGGACTCCTCGCACTCGTCGGCCACCATGGAAACGTCCTGTGGGTCCTGCTCCCGATCGCCATCCTGATCGCCGGAATCGCCCCCGCCGCCGTCTCCTTCGCCGCAGGCCAGGCCGCGTTCACCGTCACGCTCGTGATCCTGTTCAACATCGGCCAGAACCCCGACTGGCACATCGTGCTGCTGCGGATCCAAGACATCGCCCTAGGCTGCGGCGTGAGTCTCGTAGTAGCGCTCTTCTTCTGGCCCCGAGGCGCCACAGCAGCACTCGACAAGGCACTAGCCGAGGCCTACACCGACAGCGCCCGCTACCTGGCCGGAGCAGTCGAATTCGCCCTAGGCCGCTGCACCGCGCACCCGACCCCGCCCGGCGTGCCCCTCCAGGAGAACCGCCAAGCCGCCGCAGCAGCCCGCCGCCTCGACGACGCCTTCCGCAGCTACCTGGCCGAACGCGGCTCCAAGCCCGTCCCCCTCGCCGACATGACGACCCTCGTCACCGGCGTAGTAGGCCTGAGACTCGCCGCCGACTCCGTCCTAGCCCTCTGGCGCCAAGCCGAAGACACCCGCGACGAGCCCGACCGCACCCAAGCCCGCGCCGAACTCCTAGGCGCCGCCACCCGCGTCTCCGACTGGTACGCCGGCCTGGCCGACAGCCTCGCCCGCTACCTCCCCGCCCCTCCCCCACTGGAGCGCAACATCGAGGCAGAGGCCCGCCTGGTCGAGTCCGTCCGCCGCGACCTTGCCGACGAGAACGGCCAGGCCACCGCCACCGCCGTCCGCATCATCTGGACCGGCGACCACCTCGACGCCGCCCGCCGCCTCCAACCCTCCCTAGCCGCCGTCGCCACGGCGGGCGCGCGGGCCTAAACAATCTTGGTCAGGATCGCGTAAGCCAGCACGAGGACGATGACGATGCGGCAGACGTCGACGCTGCGGGGGGCGAGCATCAGGGTGCTGCCGCCTTCGGCGTCTTCGGGCTTGAGGGGGGCGATGTTGTTGAGGGTGGCCACGGCGTAGAAGCAGAGGCCTACGACGAAGATGAGGCCGATGGTCGGGTAGGTGATGGTCTGGTCGAGGATCATGCCGTCCATGCCGGCCATCGTGTACATGCCCGCGGTGGAGCCGTGGATGGTGGTGGGGGCCACGTTCGCGAGGAACATGTAGACGAGGACGGCGCAGCAGGCGGTGTGGGCCAGGAGTCTTGCGCGGGCGGTGCGGTCGCTCCAGGTGAGGTAGATGCGGACGGCGAAGTAGACGGCGCCGGCGATGAAGACGGCGGTCCATACGGAGCGCGGGAGGGTGTGTGCCCAGCCGGCGACGATGCCTGCTGCGGCAATGCCTACGGCGACGTGCAGGATGTCGGATTCGTAGTCGGTGGCGCGGCCCCAGGCGCGGCTGATCACCAGGCGCCAGACGGAGTAGCCCGCGACGAAGACCATCAGCATGCCGACGAGGTCGGTGAGCCAGGTGGGGGCGTTCATGCGGCGGCTCCTTCCTGGACGGATACCTCGGCGGGCACGGACGGCCAGAAGGCGATCGCGATGACGGCGAGCAGGGGGCCGGTGTCGGGGTCGGTGGCCATGCCCATGAACGGCATGCCGAAGCCCTCGGCGAAGACCCACAGCAGCGTGGCGAGCACGATCGCCAGCACGATGCCGCCGCGTACGGCGCGCCGCGACGGAAGCAGGACGCTGACGGCGACGAGCGCGAGCAGTACGGCGAGCGTGATGCTGATCTCCGCGCCGCGGCCCTCGGCCCATGAGGCGGCGTGGTTCAGCAGCCAGGCGTAGCCCTTCGGCGCGCCGTCGGTGTTGGCGGAGATGACGTCCGAGACGGCGTTGGGTTCGCGGTTGGCGGGCAGCAGCGACAGCACGGCGAGCAGGCCCCAGAGCGCGACCCAGACGATCCGCGCGGCGCGGGTGCCGACGAAGCGCACGGCCTCGCTGGTCACGCCGGGTCCGGAGCGGCGCGTGGGCCAGAGCAGCACGGCGAGCAGGCCGTACAGAATGGATGCGCCGGGCGCGCCGCCGAGCGGGCCGGCGGCGCTGGTGGTCATGCCGCCGAGGCCCTCGGCGAAGAACCACAGGAACGGCACCCAGCACAGGCAGGCGAGCAGGCCGAGCCGGGCCGTGGGCCGGTAGGCGATGGCCATGCCGATCGCGATCTCGACCAGCGCGAACAGCACCATCGTGCCGACGGGGTGGTCGGAGACGATGCGCTTGGCCCAGTCGAGCGGGTCGACGAGCCAGAACGGGGCGCCGTCCCCGGCCTCGCCGAGGGTCATCGGGGCGAAGTTCTTGGTGAACATGTACGGCTGCAGCTTGAGCATGCCGTCGAGCAGCCAGAGGCCGGCGAGCACGAGCTGCAGCCGCCTGCGCGCCGGGGACGGCGGAGCGGCGGGCCGATCCGGACTGACCGGGATCTGCCCTGAGCGGTCGGTCAACGCGGCGGAACGAGTCATAGTGCCGTCATCGTGACGTATTTCCCTGAGATTTTGCGAAGATCCCGGTTACTCCGTGGGCCGGGCCAGCAGCAGCGCGAACCGGTCGGCGCGGTCCGTCCACCAGCGGCTGACGGCGAACCCGCCGGCGGCGAGCTCCTCGGTCAGGCTCGTGCGGCGGAACTTGCAGGACAGTTCGGTGCGCACGTCCTCGTCGGCGGCGAAGTCGACGACGAGATCGAGCGCGCGGATCTTCACCGTCTGCTGCGTGCGCGAGCGCAGGTACATCTCGATCCGCTCGTCCTGCGCGTTCCAGATCGCCTGGTGGTCGAACTCTGCGACGTTGAAGTCGGCGTTGAGTTCGCGGTTGATGACCGTGAGCACGTTCTTGTTGAACGCGGCCGTGATGCCGAGGCCGTCGTTGTACGCGGGCACCAGCACCAGTTCGTCCTTGACCAGGTCGGCGCCGAGCAGCAGCGAGTCGTCCGGACGCAGCGCCCTGCGGAACGCCGCGTACAACTTCCCGCGCTGGGCCGGGTCGAAGTTGCCGATCGTGCTGCCGAGGAACGCGAGCATCCGCGGCGCCGGGTCGTCCGCGGAGAGTACGAGGTCGTCCTCGAAGTCGGTGACGGTCGCCGCGACGCGCAGCTTCGGGTACTCGACGCACAGCGCCTCGCCCGCCGCGACGAGCGCGCTGCCGCTCACGTCCACCGGCACGTAGCGCTCCAGCGTCCCGGCGCCGAGCAGCGCGTCCAGCAGCAGCCGGGTCTTGCGGGACGAGCCGGAGCCGAGCTCGACGAGGGTGCGCGCGCCGCACGCGGCGGCGATCTCCTCCGCGTGGTCGGTGAGGATCTCGTGCTCGGCGCGGGTGAGGTAGTACTCGGGCAGCGCGGTGATCTGCTCGAACAGTTCGCTGCCGCGCTCGTCGTAGAACCATTTGGGGGACAGCGTGCGCGGCGGGGCGGCGAGCCCGTCGGTCACGTCGGCGCGCAGGCTGGCCTGGTAGTGGTCGGCCGGGAGCCGGTCGTCGAGCGTGAAGCGCGTGGGGTTGGAGCCGGTCACGATTTCTTCCTCACTTCTCCGCGGCGGCGTAGGACGCGCGCAGCGTTGTTGTTCGGACGATGCCGGCCCGGTTGGCCAGCAGCAGCGTGTGGTCGGGGACTTCGCGCCAGTCGGCGCCGGGCTCGTCGTCGGGTTCGGAGGCGACCAGGAAGGAGTCGAGGCCGTCGCGGTACCAGAGGGTGTCGCCGAAGCGGGTCGCGACGATCGTGGCGCCGTCGGTCAGCAGCAGGTTCAGCCGGGCCGTCGGGCGCGCCTCGGCGACCTGGCGCACGACCGCGGCGAGCGCCTGCTCGGGTGCGGCGCCGCGGCGCAGTTCACGATAGATCAGCAGCCACAGCAGCGCCGTGTCGCTGCGGGCCTGCAGGGACAGCAGCTCGGCAGGGGAGACGGCGCCGAAGAGCGCGGTAGGAAGATTGGGCCAGTCGGGGATGGCGCCGTTGTGGCTGAACAGGTAGCGGCCGTCCCGGAACGGCGCCGCGGCCTGCTCTTCCTGGCCGGTCCCGGCGGTGGCCGAGCGCACGGCGGCGATCACCGCGTGGCTGCGGATCGCGGCCGCCAGTTCGGGCAGGTTCGGGTCGGTCCAGATGGGCACGTTGCGGCGGTAGCGCGCGGGCTCTGCGCCGTCCTCGGGCGGGTACCAGCCGATGCCGAATCCGTCCGCGTTGACCACGCCGTGCTCCTGCAGCCGCGGCGCCCACGACTGTTCGTAGAGCGAGTGCGCGGGTGCGGTCACCAGCTGCGCGAGGCTGACCGGCGGCCCGAGGTAGGCGAGGTGACGGCACATCAGACGCCCTCGCCGGGGCGCGCGTCGCGGGCGGTGCGGAAGCCGCTGAAGATCTGCCGGCGGATCGGGAAGTCCCAGTTGCGGAACGTGCCGCGGCACACGACCTGGTCCACGCTGAACGCCCCGCCGCGCAGCACCTTGTAGTCGGGGCCGAAGAAGACCTCCGAGTACTCCTTGTACGGGAACGCGACGAAGCCCGGGTACGGCTCGAAGTCGCTGCTCGTCCACTCCCAGACGTCGCCGACCAGCTGCCGCGCGCCGAACGCCGACTGGCCCTCGGGATAGGCTCCGGCCGCCGCGGGCCGGAGGTGGCGCTGGCCGAGATTGGCGTGCTCGGGGCCGGGATCGGCGTCGCCCCAGGGGTAGCGGCGGGACCGGTCGGCGGACGGATCGTGCCGCGCGGCCTTCTCCCACTCCGCCTCGGTCGGCAGCCGGCGCCCGGCCCAGCGCGCGTACGCGTCGGCCTCGTACCAGCTCACGTGCACGACCGGCTCCCGCGACGGCACCGGCTCGACGACACCGAACCGGCGACGCAGCCAGCCGCCGGAAGCCCCGCCGTCACGCTGCCAGAACAGCGGGGATTCGAGCCCGGCGTGGCAGCGGTGCGCCCAACCGGTCTCCGTCCACCACTGCGCGTCCTGGTAGCCGCCGTCCGCCATGAACGCGAGGTACTGCTCGTTCGTGACGGGCGTCGTGTCGATGAAGAACGCTGACACCTCGACCAGGTGCGCGGGCCGCTCGTTGTCCAGCGCCCACGGATCAGTGCTCGTACCCATCGTGAACGGGCCGCCGGGAACGAGCACCTCGCGCGGCAGCCGGTCCGCGTCGGCGGGGGCGGGCGGCGGGGCGGGCGCGTCGAGCGCGACGGCGCCCTTGCGCAGCTGGTGCGTGGCGAGCATCGTCTCGTCGTGCTGCTGCTCGTGCTGCGCGATCATGCCGAGCACGAAGCGGTCCGCCAGCAGCGGGTCGTCCGACTCGGCCGGGACGTCCCCGAGCAGGTGCAGCGCCTGGTCGCGCACCTGCGCGATGTAGCGGCGGGCCTGGTCGGGGCGCAGCAGCGGCAGTTCGGTGCGCGAGGCGCGGGTGTGCTGGAAGGCGTCGTAGATTCCGTCGAGGTCCGGCCGCACGCCCGGCCGCCCGGCGGCCGCGCGCACGAGCCAGATGTCCTCCTGGTTGCCGATGTGCGCGAGGTCCCAGACCAGCGGCGACATCAGCGGGGAGTGCTGGGAGACGAGCTCCCCCTCGTCCAGGCAGTCGGTCAGCGCCAGCGTGCGCAGCCGGGCGCGGTCGAGTGCGGTCAGGGCGCGGTCGAGATCGGCGGTCATCGCCAGGCCTCCTGGAGCTCTTCGCGAGGTGCGGGCGACGCGCCGCCGGGCAGCGCGTCGAGTCGGTCGTCGGCCGGGCAGCGGCCCCGCGCGACGTAGCGTTCGATGAACGCCGATACGGCGGCGTGCGTCTCGGGGCTGTCGGCGAGCGCCTTCTCGGCCGCGGCGAAGCACTCCAGAGCCGGCTTGGCGAACTCGGGTGCCGACATGCCGAAGCGGGCCGCGCGCATCCACGTGTGCTCGCTCGGCACGACGCCGTCCCCGCACAGCGGTTCCGTCGCGGCCCACGCCGCCTCGGCCGCGACGGGGTCGTCGAACAGGACCGTGGACACGGCGGACGGGACGACCCACTCGTCACCGTGCTGCGCGTCGATCATCCGCAGTTCCAGCCAGCCGCGCGGACGGACCGGCGGGAACAGCGTGGTCAGGTGATAGTCGAGGTCTTCGATGGTCGGCGGACGCAGGCGCGGCGCGGCCCCGTCGAGCCAACCGCGGAAGGTGAGGCCCGCGGGCGCGTCCCAGGATCCGGGTTCCTCGCAGCGGATGCACAGGACGGTCGCGTCCAGCGCGTAGTCGGCCCACGCGGTGCGCGGGTCGGGATCGTACGAGGGGGGCCGGGTGCGGGTCGCGTCCATCCGCCACCACACCGCCTGCCGGCCGGAGCGCCAGCCGGTGGGTCTTCCGCGCCAGATCGGGGAGTTGGCGAACGCCGCGACGAGAACCGGTCCGAGCCGGTGCGCCAACTCCCAGCGTCGGCGCCAGTCGGTGACCGCCCCCGCCCGGTCCTCCCCCGCGTCGAGATTGATCTGCAGGCCGGCGGTACATCGCATCATCCGGCGGCCCCAGGGACCGCCGCGGTCGAAATGCGCCTCCATGGCCTCGTAGCGCGGCAGGTGCAGGATCCGCTCGCGCGGCGAGAAGGGTTCGAGCCCCCATCCGGCCAGGGCCAGGCCGTGTGCGGCGAGCGCCGCGCGCAATACCTCCGTGTCGGCCGCGATGTCCGCGGTGCACGAGCTGAGCGAGCCGGGCCGGGAGCTGAGCTCCACCTGGCCACCGGGTTCGAGACTGAATCTGCTGCCGCCGGGGAACGCGCCCGGGCCGGTCAGGCCGTCGAACGCGCGCTCGAGCCGCGCGGGCGGCACCGCGCGCAGCGGGTCCACGAGATCGTGCACCAGCCACTCGAGTTCGAGACCGACCTGTGCGGGCGGTCCGGTCTTGAAGCACACGCCGCGGGCATGCGCGCCCGCGTCCTGTGCCGTCAGCCTCTCTGCCATCCGTTCACACCTCCCACGGTGCGCTCTGGAGCGAACCCACTGGGTTACGCCCCTCAAGGCACCCTAACCGCCCTTCGCGTTGGCGGCCATGTCTGTAAGCCTCCCGTAAGATCCGACGATCTTGAGCTCGACGCCGTGGTCCGCGCACAGTTCGCGGATCTCGTCGCCGGCCGCCTCGGTGACGACGAGGTCGACGCGGTCCAGTCCGCAGACGGTGATGAAGTCCGTGACGCCGAACTTGCTGCTGTCCACCGGCACGACGACTTTCCGGGCGCGCTCGATGACCGCCTGCTTGACCTGCGTCTCCGCCACGTCGGACACCGAGATCCCGGTCTCGGCCAGGCCGCTGGCGCTGACGAACGCGATGTTCACGGTGAACCGGCTGAGCGTGTCGAGCGCGATCGGCCCGACGACGGACTCGCCGAGCGCGTGCACGGTGCCGCCGAGCAGCGTGTGCCGGATCGACGGCGGCTTGCCGGCGAGCGCGGCGGCCACCCCGAGCGAGTTGGTCAGCACATTGACGTGCTCCTGGTCGAGCAGCCGCGCGACCCGCTGCACGGTCGTCCCGCTGTCCAGGAACACCGAGTCCCCGCGCGAGATCTCGGCCGCGCACGCCCGGGCGATGGCGTCCTTCGCCTCGGCGTGCAGCATGCCGCGGTCGCCGATCGTCGGCTCCAGCAGCGGACGCACCGCGATCGCGCCGCCGTGGGTGCGCCGGATGTGCTTCTCGCGTTCGAGCAGGCTCAGGTCTTTGCGGATGGTCGGCTCGGACACGCCGAGCACCGCGACGAGTTCGGCGATCCGCACCCGCCCCTGCGCGCCGACCAGCGCGAGGATCCGCTGCCGCCGCTCCTCCGCGAAGATCGGATCCACGCCGTTCGCCTTCGTCCCGTCGCTCATCGCCTCGCCCCACGCAGCAGGTCCCGGCGCACGCGGTCGGCGTCGGCTTCCGTCACATCCTGAACGATCAACGGTACCGGCGGCATGCGCTCCAGGAGCCGGAACACGAGGTCGTAGTCCAGCGCCCCGAATCCCTTCGCCTGCACACCGACCACGCGCGGCCCGAGCAGGTCCACCGCCTGCGTCAGAATCCGCTCCTGGTCCGCGAGCGTCTCGGGCGTGAGCAGGTTCGCCGGGTCGAACACGATCCCGACCGGCGCGCCGTCGCCCAGCTCGTCCAGCAGCCGCGCCGCAGCCGCCGCATCGCGCACGACGTTCCCCGGCTCCGGCTCGATTCCCAGCACGACGCCGCCGTCCGCCGCCGCCTCAAGCAGCACGTCGAGCGTCGCACGCAGTTCCCGCCACGCGGCGGCTGACGCATTGTCAGGATGCGCACGCCACATGTCGTCCGGATCCCGCGTCCCCGAACACAGTGTCACGACGTCCGCGCCGAGCAGTCGAGCCCGCCGAATCAACGTGGCGGCCTTTCTCGTCTGCTGCTCGACATCCGGCCCGATCACGTTGTACGTCGCCGAAACGCTCGGAATCGAAAGCCCAGCCGCGTCGAACGCCGCACGCACGTCGCCGAACGTCTCCTCAGCGATCCCGTCGGCGAGCGTCGGCAGCCCGATCGCCGCGAAGTTCCAGTGCGCGACCGCGTATCCGGCGCGCCGCACCTCGTCCGCGACCTCGGCGGCCGTCGTCCGCCGGAACGTCTTCGCGAAGATCCCGAGCCGCGAAGAGAGCGCTCTCACAGCTCGACCGTCTCGCCGCCGCCGGCCGACGACGCGGCCACCGCCTCGATCAGCCGCACCGCCTCCAGGCCGTCGACCACGTCCGGATTCGCAGGCTGTTCGCCACGCACCGCACGCGCGAACGCCTCGATCTGCCGCTCGTAGGGATCCGTGTCAGCGAATACCGGAACTGTGAAAGCGCTCTCTCTTACCGTGTAAGCGCGCACGTCCGAGGCGCGCCGGAAGAAGGGGAAGTGCGTGTCGATGCGCAACTGCCCCTCGGAGCCGAAGATCTCGATGCCCTCGGCACCGTCGCCGGGCACGTCCACCGCGACACCGATCGAGCCGATGGCGCCCGACGCGAGCGTGACCAGCACACTCCACGCCTGATCGCGTCCGAACTCACGATGGATCGACCTAACAGAATGAACGTCGCCGAGCAGCAGGCGCAGCGAGTCGAAGACGTGCGCGCCGTGCGTGGCGAGCAGATACCGGCCGCGGTCGGCCTTGAAGCCCGCCTCGACGGTGCGGACCTGCTCGTCGACGAACAGCCGTGGGAACAAGGTGGCCTCGACCCCGGGCCGGATGGTCCCGATCCGATACCAGGCGTTGAACGAGCGCGCCTCGCCGAGCCGTCCCGAGGCGATGAATTCGCGCGCAAACGAAACTCCCGGATCGTGCCGCTTCGTCGCGCCGACCTGAAGCGTCAGCCCGGTCTCCGCCTGCAGCGCGACGAGCTTGCGCGCCTGGTCGGAGTTCGAGGTCAGCGGCTTCTCGACGAGCACGTGCTTCCCCGCACGCAGCGCCGCCTCGACCAGTTCGTGGTGGAAGCGGTCGGGGACGGCGATGACCACGGCGTCCACCTGCTCGTTCGCGAGGACGTCGGCCGCGTCGGTCACGTACGACTCGACGCCGTACCGCCCCGCGACACCGCGCGCCACGTCCTCGCTCGGATCGCACACGACGACGAGCTTGACGCCGTCCGCCTTCTCCAGCGCGGGCAGGTGCGCCACCTGCGCGATCCTCCCGCAGCCGATCAGTCCCAGTCGCACGCTACTTTCGCTCATAACCGAAAGCATACGACTGCAATCGAAACTACGTGTCCGCGAGGGTGACGGTGAAGGTACGGGCAAGCGCCGATCCGGGGACGAGCACGAGCGGACGGTTCGCGGCGAACGAGACGCCGACCGCCGGATACTCGGCCGCGCGCACGAACCAGCGGTCCGCGTCGGCCAGGCCGGTGAACGTGAGCGAATATCCCTTGCCGTCGGCGGTGAGCTCGGGCAGGGCGCTGCCGACGGCGGTGAGCTCGGGCAGGGCGCTGCCGTTGACGAAGTCCTCGCCGCGTGCGCGGTCGGCATTGTGCGGATCGCGGGCCTCGACGCGCAGATCCGCGGTCGGGGGCAGGCGCCAGAAGAAGCCGCCGTAGCCCGCTCCGTCGCCGCGGCCGTTGGTGGCGGGGCTGCGGATCTCGACCGGGGTGGGGCGGACGTTCTTCAGGGCGGTGGCGAAGGTCAGGGTCCACGAGTCGGGGGCGGTGCCGACGGCCGCGCTGATGGTGCGGTGTTCGGCGAGCAGGTCGGCGCCGTCGTGGTCGCGCCAGACGAGGTCGTGTTCGAGGATGCTGTCCGACTGCCGCTGCCAGGCCACGTGCTCGATGCGGCCGTGGTCGGGCAGCCAGACGTACCCCTTGCCGTGCACGTAGCTGCGCCCGCCCCACAGGTTCGTGCCCGCGACGTCGGCGATGGCCAGGCCCGCGCCGAGGTGCCACTCGTGGTCCGGCGGCAGCACGTCGGTGACCACGGTCCCGGCCAGCGTGCGGACGGGATGCAGGTAGGGGCGCGGGACGAGCGTCGGATCGATGTCGTCGGGGGCGAGAACGTAGTCCGCGACGGCGCGGCCCGCCACGTGCAACTGGGGCGTCATCGCGTCACGGCTCGCTGGGTGTGAGAGTGAGGGTCGGCTCGCCGTGTTCGTCGCCGGAGGGGTCGCCGATCAGGGCACTGAAGTCAGGGGTATGGATCAGGACGCCGCCGGGGGCGCGGTCCGCCGTGACCCGGTAGACGGCCGGATCGCTCGCGGGGCCGTAGGAGACCGCGAAGACGGCGAGGCCTTCTGGCGCGTCGGGCACCAGTCCGGCGAGCACGAGGTTCGTTCCGGCCACGCGGCGCCAACCGCTGTCGGGGTCGCCGTAGCCGCGCGGGTCGTCGGCGAGCGCGAAGGAGAGCTTCTCGACGGTCTGGCCGATCGTGCGCGGGCTGTTGAAGTAGGCGGGACCGTCGTTCGGCGGGTTGACGACGCGGAGCCTGCCCGCGCCGCGGATCGCGAGCCGACCGGCGGTGATGGTGCCGGACGTGATCAGCGTGGCACCGGGGACGCCGAGCGGGAACCGGGAGGTCTCCGCGCTGCCGACCGAGAGGATCTTGCGCTGCCGGCCGTCGACCGCTTCGAGGTACGGCAGCCCGGCGAGGAAGTCGAGCGTGGCGTCCTCGGGCAGGCCGGAGCGGTCGAGGACGGTGACGAGGTGCACGCGCTCACCGTCGCAGACCACGAGTTGCTGCACGGAGATGAGCACCTGGTCGCGCGTGACGACCGGCTTCGTGACCAGTTTCGCGGCGAGCCGGCCCGCGACGACGTCCCGTGAACGCATCGGGCCCAGCGGACGGGTCAGCAGCATCCTGCTTCCGTCCGGATACTGCAGCACCGGGCCGATGCCGTGCTGGTAGTCCGCGATCGCCTCGATGACGGCGGAGTCGGCCGCGTCCACGACGTACGGCGTGAGCTGGCCGGTCAGCGTGACGGACGTGCGGCCGGAGCGCACCGAGTACGGGGTCTGATGCGGTTCCGGGCCGCGCCGGAACCAGTCGGTCTCGTCCTGCAGCAGCCAGACGGTCGCGAAGGCGAAGTGGCCGCTCGGGGCGCCGCTCGGGGCGGGCCACGTGTACGCGCACCTGCGGTCGCCGAGGTAGCGGCCCAGGTCGGCGCCGATCCGCCGGCCGAAGTACTTCAGGCCGAGCATGCCCTCGTAGCCGCTGTGCTGTTCGCTGTAGCGCGGGCCGCCGAAGTCGAAGCCGCGCACGGACAGCCGGGTCTCGAGGTGCCGGGCGATCTCGTCGCCGTCCTCGAGGAACCACTGCTCGCCGCTCTCCTGGAAGGCCTTCGTGAGGAAGGTCAGCGAGATCGGCACGTAGTTCTGGTCGTGGCCCGCGCCGTGCTCGGTCGGCAGGGCGAATCCGCGGTCGACGATGCGGTCGGCGCGGATCTCGTCGCGGTACAGGCGCAGCGCGTCGGCGGCGATCTGCTCGGCCTCCGCCGCCCGGCCATGGCCGCGAAGCAGTCGGGCGAGCATCAGCGCACCTGCGATGGACCCGATGGCCTGGTTCGCGGTCTGCTGCGGGTTGAAGATGCTGACCTCGGTGAGCCAACTCCAGTAGCCGATCGCGAGCTCGGTGACCTGCGCGTACTGCTCGTCGGTCAGCAGGCCTTCGCCGAGTTCGACGACGTTGACGGCGTGCAGCATCGCCCAGACCGTGCTGGGCCAGTCGCCGAACGGGTGCTCGCCCTCGCCCGGCATGTAGCGCGCGTAGGGCAGGCCGGAGTCGCGGCGGCGCAGGAAGGCCTCGCCGGGATTGTCCGTGCGGTAGACGCGTTCGCGCAGGAAGTAGTCGGCGCCGCGTCGTGCGGACTCGACCAGCTCTTCGTCGCGCCGGTCGCCGCGCTGCCAGACGAGGCAGAGCAGCGAGAGCACGCCGAGGGACATGTCACCGATGTCGTCGTCGGCCGCCGGGTCCTCGAAGTTTCCGTCGGCCTGCTGGAGTCTGATCGCCGCCGCCACGAGGTCGGCGAGGACGCTCGCGCGGGAGGCGGGGTCGAGCGGCAGGTCATGTACGCTCGCATGTTGGCTTGGCAGGTAGATCGCGGTCACGCCGGGGGCTCCTCTAAATCCAGGGCAGCAGATCGAGTTCGCTGAACATTCGGCCGGTCGCGACGGCGTGCGCGACGGCGTCCTCGATGCCGGGGATGGTGCGGCCGCGCTCGCCCACACGATTTACATGATCCTCGGGGACGGCCCGCGGCGCAGGTCCGTGCTGGATCGCCTCGAGCACCTCCGTGAACGCGCGGGTCGAGCGCAGCGGGCAGCGCAGGACCTCGTCGCCGGCCGGGTCGTCGTCGAGGTGCCGGATCAGGTCGTCGACGAGGGCAACGCGCTCGCCGATCTCCTCGGATTCGCCATCAGCGGTGATGTTCATCAGACGGTCCTCCGTGTACCAGATCGTCGCGGTGCCGCGCGTGCCGAAGACACGTACGTAGGGTTCTGATTCGCGCTCGGCGCACAGCGTGGCGGCCAGCGTCACGGGGGCGCCGTCGGTCTCGACGCGCGCGCAGGCGGTGTCGTCGGTCTCGATGTCGTACGCGCGGTACGGCTCGACCAGCACGGAACGCACCTGCTCACCGGCCAGCCGCAGGGCGAGCGCGACGCCGTGCGCGAAGGGGTTGGTGAGCACGCCGTCGGCCACGGTCACGCCGCCCAGCGTGCGCTTTCCCGCCCACGGCGAGCGGCCGTAGTACTCGTAGCCACGCCACCAGCACCCTGACATGGCCACCCGCTCGATCTCGCCGAACACGCCGCCGCGCACGTTCGCGATGAGCTGGTCGACCGCCGAGGATCCGAAGGCCTGGAAGCCGACCTGGCAGTGCCGGTTCGCCGCCGTGACCGCCGCGAGCAGCCGTTCGTGGTCCGCGACGGACGTGACCGGCGGCTTCTCCAGCAGCAGGTGGGCGCCGACGCCGAGCGCGGCCTCGGCGATCTCCAGATGCGTATGGATCGGCGTGGAGATCACCGCGATGTCAGGGCGCAGCTTCTCCAGCAGCCGTACGGCGTCGGTGTCGTATTCGTGGTCCGGCAGTTCGGGATCGCGCCGGTCGGCCACGCCGCAGAGTTCGAGCACGCCGGCCCGCTCGCGTTCGAGCAGGCCCTCGAGGTGGACGCGGCCGTGGCCGTGCACCCCGATCAGCGCGACGCGAGGACGTGGCCGGTTCATCAGGCCGCCTCGACCTCGGCGTGCAGCATGCGTTCCGCGATCACCAGCGCTCCCTGGACCGGCGGCACCTCCAGCCTATGCACGACCGTGCCGGGCAGCACGGCGGCGAGGCGGCGGACGAACGCGTCGTACAGCCGCGGCTGGTTCAGGATCACTCCCCCGCCGACGGCCACCCCGGACGGGTCCACGCCGCGCGCCGCGACCTGCACGACGAGCTGGGCCAGCGCCCCGGCCGCGTCCTCGATCACCGACTCGGCGAGCGCGGAGCCGCCGTCCAGGGCCTCGAACACGAGCGCGGCCCGACTGCCCCACTCGCGCGCCCCGGCCTGCGCGGCCATCGCGTCGGGCAGGTCCATCACCTCGCTGACCTGGTACGCGTCCAGCAGCAGCGCGGCGAGCAGGTCGGGGTCCTCGCCGCGGTCGCGGGCGGCCAGGCTGGCCCGGGCGGCCTCCCGGATCAGGCCGGGGGCGCTGCCCTCGTCGCCGAACAGCCAGCCCCAGCCGCCGACGTAGACCGGCCGGCCGGCGGCGTCCCGGCCGACGGCGACCGAACCGGTCCCGGCGACCAGGCCGATCCCGTCGCCGAGCCCGACGGCGGGGGCGAGCAGTTCGGCGTCGTTGAGCACCAGGCAGGGGCCGCCGACGAGCGGTTCGAGCGCGGCGGCCAGCGCGGCGCCGTCCTCCGCGCTGTCGCAGCCGTGCGCCCCGACGGCCACCGCGACGGGCGTGACGCCGGGAATCGCGCGGGAGATCAGGTCGGCCAGGAAGCCGGCGGCGCGGCGGAAGTCGGCGGGGACCCAGCCCTCGCTGGAGTACACCTGGTCGGCGAGCAGGCGGGGACCGGCGAAGGCACGCAGATGCGTCTTGGTGCCGCCGACGTCGATACCCACCCGGACGCCCGAGATCAGGTCGGGCACGGGGTGCTCCTCTTTCCATCGGATCCGCGGCCCGCGCTGCGGCGGGGCGGAAGGCGGTGCATGGAACGAGTGCGTGGACCGCCCCGGCGAGGGGGCGGGTGACTGCGGCGTGTGACGCAGGATCCGGGAGGCTGGGACCCACCCGGGTTCGTTAGTCACTAAACTAACGAAGACCCGGGGCTGTCAAGAGCCCGCGCCGCTCCGGTGGATCACGAATGAGGAAAGGTCCGGCATGGCATCCACGCGTCCCGCTCGGCCGAGCGAGAGCGCCGGCGAGGTGTTCGCGCAGCTCGCCCGGCTGGTCCGGGCCACCCGCCCGCAGTTGGCGACCGCCTGCGAGCTGTCCAAGCCGACGGTCTCGACCGCGATGGCCGAACTGGAGTCGGCGGGCCTGGTGGCCCGGGACGGCACCGCGTACGGCGCGACCGGCCGGTCCGCGGCCGTCTACCGGCTCGCCCCGGCCGCCGGCTGGGTGCTGGCCGTGGACCGCGGGCACACCCAGGTCTCGTTCCGGGCGACCGCGCTGGACGGCACGCTGCTCGACGAGGGGCAGAGCGCGCGGCTGGACCGGGCCGGGTCGATGATCGGGTCGGCGCTGCGCCGGCGGACCGCGGACGGGCCGCTGCGGGCCGCCGTGGTGGCCGTCTCGGACGTCGTGCTGCCGGACCCCGCGGCCGACCCGGTGACCGCCGAGCGGGTCGCGCAGGCCGTCTCCGGGCTGCGGCTGGCGCCGGACGTGCCGGTCGCGGTGGAGAACAACGTGAACTGCGCCGCCATCGCCGAGCTGCACGACGGTGGCGACGGGGACCGCGAGACCTTCGTATATCTGCAGGTCGGCGTGGGTATCGGCGCCGGGATCGTGATCGGCCGGCGGCTGGTGCGCGGCCGCAACGGGGCCGCCGGGGAGATCGCCCGGCTCGCCTATCCGTGGGCGGACGGGCAGGAGCCGGGGCACGAGGCGCTGGAGGCCAGGCTCGGCTCGCCCGGGCTGATGCGGCGGGTCGGCGCCGTGTGGCGGGCGGGCGACGGGCCGCTGCCCGGGGACCCGGAGGCCGTGTTCGCGCTGGCCGCCGAGGGACACGCGCGGGCCGCCGAGCTCGTCGCGCAACACGCCGGGGAGGTCGGGAAACTGGCCGTCTCGCTCAGCTCCGTGCTCGATCCGGGCCTGGTCATCCTGGGCGGCGGCGTCGGGCGCAACCCGCTGCTCACCGACGGGGTCAGGCGGACCCTCGCCGCGCTCAGCTGGCCGACAAAGGTCGAGGTCAGCACGCTGGGCGAGCGCGCCACGGTGCTCGGCGCGGCCCATCTCGCGCGGGAACACGGCATAAACGCCGTGGTAACTGCCGCGTAATCGCCCTGCTCATAGAGTTTGTGCTGACCTCTTGACATGAGCGCCCCGGCTATCCAGAATGCTCGGCAAGCGCTTTCCAGCGGCATCCCTGGGACGGACGTACTGGAACAAACGGCGCCGTGCGTGGATATTCATGGCAGAAGTCTCGAATCCAGCTGAAGCGAACCGTCCCAGGAGCAGATCCCATGGCGTCAGTGAACACCGACCAACGCGTCGCCGCGCCCGGTGCGAGCATCACCGCCGACCGCGTCCCCAAGCCGCGCAAACGCAAGCGACACAAGCACAACCGGGCCGCGTACGCGTTCCTGACCCCCTGGCTGATCGGCATCTTCGGCCTGACGCTGATCCCGATGGTGTACTCGCTGTACCTGTCGTTCACCAACTACAACCTGCTGACCGCGCCCAAGTGGATCGGCCTGGAGAACTTCCGGCTGCTGTTCCAGGACCCGAACTTCTGGCAGTCGGTCCGGGTCACCTTCGAGTACGTGGTCTTCTCGGTGCCGCTCAAGCTCGGCGCGGCGCTGGTCGTCGCGGTGCTGCTGAACAAGAAGATCCGCGGCCTCGGCTTCTACCGCTCGGCCTTCTACCTGCCCTCGCTGCTCGGCGCCTCGGTGGCCGTCGCGGTGATGTGGCAGCAGATCTTCTCCCAGCAGGGCCTGCTCAACGAGTTCCTCAGCGTCTTCGGCATCCAGGGCCCGAACTGGATCGGCCAGCCCTCGACCGCGTTGTGGACGCTCATCCTGCTCTCCGGCTGGCAGTTCGGCACCCCGATGCTGATCTTCCTCGCCGGGCTCAAGCAGTTGCCGAAGGACGTGTACGAGGCGGCGTCGCTGGACGGCTCCGGGCCGCTGCGCACGTTCTTCACGATCACGCTTCCGCTGCTGTCCCCGATGATCTTCTTCAACCTGGTGCTGGAGACCATCAACGCGTTCCAGACCTTCACCCCGGCCTACGTCATCAGCGGCGGCCAGGGCGGACCGGTCGGCTCGACCCTGCTGTACACGCTCTACCTGTACCAGAAGGGCTTCGGCAGCCTCCAGATGGGCTACGCCTCGGCGATGGCCTGGCTGCTGTTCCTGGTGATCGGCCTGTTCACGGCCGTGTACTTCGCGACCGCCCGGAAGTGGGTGAACTACGGTGACTGACTACGCCATCGTCACGAGGAAGAGGACCCTGCGGCAGCGGCTGGCCCGCGCCAGCTGGCGTACGCACCTCGCGCTCGGCATCAGCCTGCTGGTGATGATCTACCCGCTGATCTGGCTGGTCGGCGCCTCGTTCAAGCCCGAGGACCAGATCTTCTCCACCTGGAACCCGCTGCCGCTGCACGGTTTCACGTTCTCGAACTACACCAGCGGCTGGAGCGCGACCGGCACGTCGTTCACGGTCTACATCGTCAACTCGCTGGTGATCTCCGGCCTGGTGGTGGTCGGCAACCTGCTGACCTGCTCGGCCGCGGCCTACGCCTTCGCCCGGCTCGACTTCGCCGGCAAGAAGGTCTGGTTCGGCCTCATGCTCAGTACCCTGATGCTGCCGTTCCAGGCCACGATGATCCCGCAGTACGCGATCTTCTACAAGCTCAACTGGGTCAACACCTTCCTACCGCTGGTGGTGCCGTACTTCCTCGCGGTGGACGCGTTCTTCATCTTCCTGATGACCCAGTTCATCCGCGGCATCCCGCGCGAACTGGACGAGGCGGCCGAGATCGACGGGGCCGGACACGTGCGGGTGTTCTTCTCGGTCATCCTGCCGCTGCTGCGCCCGGCGCTGATCACCACGACCGTGCTGACGTTCGTGTGGATCTACAGCGACTTCCTGCGCCAGCTGGTCTACCTCAACGACAACAGCCGCTACACCGTCCCGCTGGGCCTGAACGCCTTCGTGGACCGGGCGAGCGGATCGAGCTACGGCGGGCTGCTGGCGATGTCGGTCGTCACGCTGCTGCCGATGGTGCTGGTCTTCCTCGTCTTCCAGAAGCGTCTGGTCGACGGCGTGGCCAGTTCGGGGATCAAGGGCTGACACTCCCGGCCCGCACAGGCCGCCGTCACCACGCGGCGTACCCGCACAACTGCACAACCGCACCTCCCTCCCCCCTTCCCTCATTCCAAGAAAGTAGCTCCGCAAATGTCTGATCTGTCCAGAAGAGGCTTCTTCGGCCTCGGTGCGGGCGCCGCAGCTCTCGCGATGGCCGGCTGCAGTGACTTCACCTCCTCCAGCTCCAGCGGCACCTCCAGCAGCACCCTGGTGTTCCGCTGGTGGGGCGGCACGGCCCGCAACCAGGCCTACCAGTCGGCGCTGAAGGTCTTCACGCAGAAGACCGGCATCAAGGTGACCGCGCAGTACTCCGGCTACGACGGCTACTTCGACAAGCTGAACACCGAGTTCGCGGGCGGCACCCCGCCGGACGTGTTCCAGATGGACACCGCGCTGACCAGCACGTACGCCGCGAAGGGGGTGCTGACCGACCTGTCCAAGTACGTCCCGGGCACCATCGCGATCAGCACCCTGTTCCCCGCGCTGCGCACCGCGGGCACGGTCAAGGGGGTCAACTACGGCATCGCCTCCGGCTCCGGCTACGCGCCGGTGCTCTACAACAAGACGGTGCTGGACCAGCTGAAGATCTCCGCCCCGGAGAACTCCTGGACCTGGGACGACTTCAGCACCATCACCAACGAGGTCGCGAAGGCCTGGGGCTCGGGCAAGTGGGGCGCGAACGACGCGTCCGGCGACGACTCGGGCGCGCTGCAGCCGTGGCTGCGCCAGCGCGGCAAGGACCTCTACACCGAGGCGGGCGCGCTCGGCTTCGACGCGAACGACCTCGGCGACTGGTGGAACTACTGGGCCGGCCTGCGCAAGACCGGCGCGTGCGCCCCGGCGGACGAGGTGGCCAACTACGGCAACGCCGACTCGACCAACCCCTTCGTCGGCGGCCGGGTCGCGCTGACCAACGGCTGGGGCCTGTCCCAGATCGCGCCGCTGATGACCGCGACGCTCGGCGAGATCATCGTGCCGCGCGGCACCAACGGCAAGACCGGCCAGGCGCTGAACGGCGGCGTGCTGCTGGTCATCCCGACCAAGAGCAAGAACCCGACCGGCGCGGCCAAGCTGATCGACTTCTTCCTCACGGACAAGGACGCGATCAAGATCATGGGCACCCAGCGCGGCCTGCCGCCGTCCACGCTCGCCGAGAACGAGCTGCTGCCGACCCTGAGCTCGTCCGCGAAGACCGACGTGACCTACGGCGACTACGTCAACCAGCAGGTCGCCGCGGACGGCCTGGCCACCCCGCCGTCCTCCCCGCCCGGATACGGCGACGTGAAGACGGCGCTGAGCAACACCTCGTCCGCGGTGGCGTTCGGCAAGCAGTCGGTCTCCGCGGGGGTGAGCTCGTTCTTCAGCCAGGCGAAGACGATCCTCGCGCAGGCCGCGGCGTAGTACCCGTAGCAACCGTAGTAACGCAGTAGAACGACCAGGAAGAGCTCTGCCATGCGGATCACGGCCGTCCACCAGACCGACCTCTTCGTCGGGACCGCGCAGGTCCCGCGCCAGGTGGTGAGGGTGGTGGCGGCGGATCTGTCCGCGCCGGCGACGGTGCGGATCGAGGGTCCGCTGGTGGAGACCCCCGGGCCGGCGGCCGCACCCGCCGGCCCGGGGGAGGTCGCGCTCGAGGTGGGCGTGGTCTTCCGCGCGCCGTCGGTCGAGGGCGGCACGTATCAGGCCACGGTCGTCCTCGAGTCGGCCGGTGAGCGGACCACGCAGCCGGCGCGGCTGACACGGGCCGAGACCGGCTGGACGATGTGGATGATCTCGCACTTCCACTACGACCCGGTCTGGTGGAACACGCAGGCCGGGTTCACCGAGACGTGGCTCGACCTGCCGGGCGCGCAGGAGAAGCGGATGCCGTTCCAGCTCTCCGCCTTCGACCTCGTGCGCGCGCACATCGACGCCGCCGTGGAGGACGAGGACTACGCGTTCGTCCTGGCAGAGGTCGATTATCTGAAGCCTTACTGGGACCGGTTCCCGCGCGACCGCGAGGTGCTGCGGCGGCTGATGCGCGAAGGCCGCGTCGAGCTCGTCGGCGGCAGCTACAACGAGGCGAACACGAACCTCACGCACCCCGAGTCGACCGTGCGCAATCTGATGTACGGCATGGAGTACCAGCGCGACGTGCTCGGCGGCGAACCGCGTTCGGCGTGGATGGTGGACGTGTTCGGCCACGATCCCGCGTACCCGGGCCTCGTCGCGGACGCGGGCATGGATTCGAGCGTGTGGGCGCGCGGCCCGTGGCACCACGTCGGCGCGAAGCGGCACACCGGCGACATCACGCGCCAGCAGTTCCCGTCCGAGTTCGAGTGGATCTCCCCCTCGGGACGCGGCGTGCTGACCGGCTACCTCGCGGACCACTACGTGGCCGGGTGGGACATCGAACGCGTCGACACCCTCGAGGAGTCGATGCAGAAGGCGTACGAGAAGTTCAGCGACCTCAAGAAGGTGGCGGCCACGCGCAACGTGCTGCTGCCGGTCGGCCACGACCACAACGTGCCCTCGCGCTTCTGCACGCAGATCCACCGCGAGTGGAACGCGCGCTACGTGTGGCCGCGCTTCCAGGTCGGCATCCCGCGCGACTTCTTCGCCGCCGTCCGCGCCGACGCCGAGAAGCGCCGCACGGTCATCAGCATGCAGACACGCGACATGAACCCGGTCTACACGGGCAAGGACGTGTCCTACATCGACACGAAGCAGGCGCAGCGCGCGGCAGAGGTAGCGGTTCTCGACGGCGAACGCATCGCCTCCCTCGCCACGCTCCTCGGCGCCCGCTATCCGCACGAGGCGCTGGACAAGGCGTGGCGCCAGCTCGTCTACGGCGCGCACCACGACGCGATCACCGGCACCGAGTCCGACCAGGTGTATCTGGACCTGCTCAACGGCTGGCGCGAGGCGGACGAACTCGGCCGCGAGGTCATCGACGGATCCATCGCGTTCCTGGCGCGGCACGTCGAGGTCGCCGGCGCGCATTCCGTCATCGCCGTCAACACCCTGTCTTTCGAGCGCGACGCGATCACGTCGGTGACCGTGGCCCTGGCGGAACCGTTCCACGGCGTACGCGTCGTCGATCCGTCGGGCGCCGAGGTTCAGGCGCTGACGGACTCGGTCGTGCGCCGCGCGGACGGTTCGATCGCCGAGATCTCGCTCTCGTTCCTGGCGAAGGCGGTCCCGTCGCTCGGCTACCGCGTCTACCAACTGCTCCCGGCGGATGACGTCCCTGCTGGCTGGACGCGCATTGATGGCCCTGCTCAGATCGAGAACGACCGGTTCACCGTCGAGGCGGATCCGGCGCGTGGCGGGGCGCTTTCCCGCGTGCTCGATCGACGGGCCGGCCGCGAGCTCGTGCGCCCCGGAGGTCTCGCGGGCGAGCTCACTCTCCAGGCCGAGCTCTCCGATCACGACTACTGGGGCGAGGGCCCATGGCATCTGCTGCCGACCGGCCCCGGCGTGACCAGCGGTGAGAAGCCCGCAGCCGTGCACGTCGAGACCAGCCCGCTCGGCTCGCGCATCGTCGCCACGAGCGAACTCGCGGGCCTGCGGATCACGCAACACACGACTCTCTGGCACGGCATCGAGCGCGTCGACCTCACCGCGCACGTGGACGGCTCGATCGGTCAGGACCATCTGCTGCGCGCCCGCTTCCAATTCGACGCGCCCGGGCTGCTGCCCGTCGCGGAAGTGGGATTCGGTGCCGTAGGTCGCTCGTTCGGGTTCCCCGAGGCCGACGCCGCGCAGAGCCTGTGGACGCTGGACAGCCCGGCGCACACGTGGGCCGCACTGTCCGCGACCGCGCGCCTCAACCTCGTCCGCGAGGACGGTTCGGCGACCGACGTGCACGCCATCGGTGTCGCAGAGGTCATCGACGACACGTCGCACAACCGCGCGGAGCACGTGCGCGCCCTGGTCGCGGCGCTGGCGGCGAAGGGCGTGACCTCGACGCTGACCAGGCCGGACGGCGAACGCTACGGCGCCCTGGACGCGGACTCGAACCTGCCGGACGTGCGCATCGTGCTCGGCCGGGGCAACGCGTTCGCGGCGGCCGTGCTCGACGACGCCGGACCCGCGTACCGCGCGGCGCTCGAGGCGAACGGACGCGTCTTCGTCCCCGCGCTGCGCACCCGCCGCGAGCAGTGGGTTCCGAACGCCGACCTGCGCGGACCACGCGACCTGCCGGTACTCATCATCGGCGCGGCGCCGGTCGACATCGCCGAGTTCATCGACGACCTCTCCGACGCCGCGATCGAGGTCCCGGTCCCGGCCGGTCTCGCCACGACCGCCGAGCCCGCCGACGACTACTCGATCGCCGTCGTCAACCGCGGGACGTCCGGCTTCGTCGCGGACTCAGAGAGCGCTCTCAGCGTCAACCTGATGCGCGCGTGCAGCGGTTTCCCGTCGCAGTACTGGATCGAGGGCGAGCGGCGTACGGCGCCGGACGGGTCGAGCTTCGCGTGGCAGCACTGGTCGCACACCTTCGAGCTCAGCATTGTCGCGGGGTCCGGCGACTGGCGGGAGAGCGCGTTCTCGCGCGTGGGCCAGGACGTCAACCATCCGGTGCGCGCCAAGCAGATCGAGACCGGCCGCGAAAGCACGCAAAGCACGCTCGGCCCGGAACTCAGCCTCATCTCCGTCACGCCGTCCAGCGTGCTGCTGACGACCGCCAAGGCCGCGGGCAATCCGCTCGCCTCCGGTGCCCTCATCGCGGACGAGGGCGAGCTCAGCCTTCGTATCTACGACTCCACCGGCTCGGCGACCCGTGCGACCGTGAGCATCAACGGCGGTATCGAGAGCGCTCGTCGCACCGATCTCCTCGAAGAGAACTCTCATGAGGTTCTCACTTGGGCGGACGCGTCGTCCGTCGCCGTGGACCTCTCCCCCGCCGACGTCGCGACCGTCCGGATCAAGCCGACGCCGCGCACGATCGCGACGGCGCCCGGTTCACTGGCACGCGTCGCAGAGCCCGTGCAGCCGGTCTTCACGCGCTACTGGCTGCACGACGCCGGTCCCGCGCCGATCGGGAACCTGCCGGTCTCCGTGCACGTGAGCGCCACCGAGGATCAGCTCGCCATCTCGGTGAGCTGCAGCGGGCACGAGACGAGCGGCGTCGTCGAACTCGTCGTTCCTCAGAACATCTCCGTCGCCGACACGGATCTGTCGTACAAACTCGCGCCCGGCGAGCACGCCGAGTTCACCGTCCCGTACGCGACATCCGCGGCCGGCCGATACATCCTCGCCGCGCGCATCCGCGACGAGGGCTGGCAGGTGCTGGAGGACACGGTCGAAATCCGCGTCGGCGACGTGCCCGAGGGCGAACTCGTGGACGCGATCGCCGACTGGTCGCCGGTCCGGCTCGCCCCCGGCCAGCGCGCCGAACTGCCCGTGCTGCTCACGAACCGTGCGGACAGCGAAATCAGCGGCGAGGTGGCGCTGATCAGCCCGTACGGCACGTGGATCGGCGACGGGGACGTGACCGTCACCCCTCGCGTCCAGGAGTTCACGCTGAGTTCCGGCGAGTCCGCGACCGTGACATTCTCCGTGTCCGCGGACGCGGCGGCGCGCGCCGGATCGCATTGGTGGGCCCTGGCCCGGGTCGCCTGCCACGGCCGGCTCCAGTACCTGCCGTCGGCCTCCGTGGCGATCGTCGAAGCAGGGGATTGACACCGCTTCGTCGGAATTCTCGAACATGCATTTAACACGGTGTTTCCGCAGGCCAGCAAGATCGATTTGGCCTTGGACCCGGTGATTGGGTTAGCTTCTTGGTGTACCGGGCAAGTCTCGGCCGAGGCTGAGATCCCGTCACCGAGGAGGCAGCGTTGCACAAGCCGGTCGTACGCGAAGATCGGACCTGCGCCGTCGTCCGTCCCCCGGCGAGCGCGAAGGCGGCCGTCGCGTGAGGACCACGGCGCGCAAGGGTGCGACTCCCTCCTCCCCGATAGCGGCTCTCGCCCACCAGGCCCTCGCCCGGGTCGCCGCGCGGCAGGCCCGCGTCCCGCTCGACGAGATGAAGGCCCGCGCCCTCGACCGGCCCACGCCGCTCAACGGCAAGGAGGCCCTCGGCAGCGAGCACATCGTCGTCGTCGCCGAACTCGACCCCGGACACGCAGCCCCCGGACACCTGGCCGAGGAGTACGAGGCGGGCGGCGCGGGCGTCATCGCGGTGCCGATCCGGCCCGGCGCGAACGGCGTCGGCAGCTCGCTCACCGCGATGAACGACGCGAACGTGCACACGCAGACCCCGCTGCTCTGCATGGACCCGGTCGTCTCCAGCTACCAGCTGTGGGAGGCCCGCGCGCACGGCGCCAGCCTCGTGCTGCTGTCCGCCTCCACCCTGCACGACGAGGCGCTGCTCTCGCTCGTGGAGCGCTCCGCGACCATCGGCCTGACCGCCGTCGTCGAGGTCTGCAGCGCCCGCGACCTCGTCCGCGCGCTGCGGGCCAAGGCGCACACCCTCTTCCTGCGTCCGCCGCAGTACGTCGGCGACGGCGGCGGGGTGCAGATCCAGGCCACGCTCGCCAAGCTGCTCCCGCTGGTCCCGGACGGCGTCGTGCGGGTCACCGAGTGCGGATCCACCCCGCGCCGCGACTTGATCAGCAGCGCGAAGCTGGACGCGGACGCCATCCTGGTCGGCCGCGACCACCTCGCCGAGGGCACGCCGCGCCAGGCCGTCGCGGACCTCGTCGCGGTCGGCTCGCACCCCGCGCTCTCCCGCCGCCGGGAGCAGGCCGTCTGACCTGAGCGGCCCGGGGATACCCAAAGCTCAAGAGCCGGTCGCACAAGATAGATCTCCCGTTCACAACCCCCGGGTACTTTCCCCTCGACGGGCACCGTGACCAGGGGAGAGGGCAGTGGCGGAGCAGCTTCTCGGCGGTTTGACGGATCAGGACCTGAATCATCGGCTCACCTCCGTCCTCGCCGACCGGCTGGCGGCGGGCAGCCGCCCCGGCGCGCGCACGGACGGCCACCGGGTCGCGCTGGCGATCGAGGGCGGCGGGATGCGCGGCAGCGTGTCGGCCGGCATGGCGCTGGCCATCCACGAACTGGGCCTGCTCGAGGCCTTCGACGCGGTCTACGGAGCCTCGGCGGGCGCGCTCACGGCGGCCTGGCTGCTCAGCTCCAAGCCGCAGGGCATCCTCAGCTGCATCGACCCGCGCTTCACCCGGGCGTGCATCCGCGCGACGAACCTGCTGCGCGGACGGCCCCTGGTGGACGTGGAGAAGCTGGTGGAGGACATCTACATCCGCGAGTACCCGCTCGACTTCGCGTCCGTGCTCGACACCCCCATCGAACTGCACCTGCTGGCCACGGACATCGCCACCGGCGAGCCGCGCGACCTGTTCAGCGAGATGACGGACGGCAAGGCGCTGCGGATGGCGCTGCGGGCGAGCACCGCGCTGCCGGTGATGGCCGGACGCCCCATCGAGTTCGGCGGCCGCCGGTACTACGACGCGGGCCTGTCCGAGTCCGTGCCCTTCCGCCAGGCGCTGCGTGACGGCGCGACACATGTGCTGGTGCTCCGCTCGAAGGCCATCCACGACGTGCCCGCGAGCAGGGGCGAGGGCGAGGCCGTCCCGCCGTCCCTCGGCGCCCGCTTCGTCGCCAAGGTCGCGCTGCGCAGGCACACGCCGCAACTCAAGGCCGCGTACCTGGCGCGCCGGGCCCGGATGGTGGACGACGACCGCGACCTGGCGGCGTACGAGACGGACCACGGGGCCGCGTGCAGCACCGCGGTCCTCTCGATCCGACCCGACCCGTCCGTGCCCGCCGTCAGCCGCCTGGCGACCGACTCGAACCTGTTGACCGAGGCGTTCGAGTTCGGCCGCCGCGCGGTGAACTCCTGGTTCGCCCCGACGGACCGGGCGGGCACCGACCTGCTGGCCGCCTAGCGGAACCGGGCGATCGGGTTCTCCAGGGTCCCGGCGAGCTGCAACGCGCTCGCCGGATCCTCGAGGTCGACCATCTGCTTGTTGTCACGCAGCTGCAACCTGTTGAGGCAGGACAGCGCGAAGCGGTCCATGAACAGGTCGAAGGCCGCGAAGCGCTTGGCCAGATGCGGACTCGCCCGCTGATAGTCGAGCACGCACTCCGCCACGACCGCCCAGAACTCGTCCTCGGCCAGCGCCCCCTCCCCGTCCAGGGCGGCGCTGAGGAACCGCAGGAAGCAGTCGAACACGTCCGTGAACACCGACAGCACCCGCAGTTCGTCCGGCACGTCCGCGCGGATCCGCTCGACCCCGGCGGGCAGCGGCGTGGCGGGTTCGAGGACGGCGATCTCCTCGGCGATGTCCTTGAACAGCACCCGCCGTACGCTGCCGGCCTCGTCGAGCACGAGGATCACGTTCTCCCCGTGCGGCATGTAGACGAGCCCGTACTCGTAGAAGCAGTGCAGCACGGGCACCAGGTACGCGTCGAGGTAGCCGCGCACCCACTCCCGCGCCGGGCGCCCCGACTCCGCGATCAGCGCCGCCGCGAGCGACTCGCCGTCCCGATCCACGTGCAGCAGCGCGGCCATCGTCATCACCCGTTCCCCCGCCGCGAGCTGCGGAACCGGGCTTTCCCGCCACAGCGCGGCCAGCATCTTGAGATACGGCGAGCCCTTCCCGCCCGCGACGCCGTACTGCCGATGCCGATATCCGATCGCCGCCCGCTCGCGCAGAATCCCGAACCCGCACGCCGTCAGCACCGGATCCCGCGCAATCAGCTCGGCCAGCCAATCGTTGATCGCGGGCGTCGCCTCCATGTAGTTCGCGGAAAGCCCGCGCATGAAGCCCATGTTCAAGATCGAGAGCGCAGTCTTGACGTAGTGCTTGCGCGGCGCCGAGGTGTTGAAGAACGTCCGGATCGACTGCTGCGCCCGGTACGAGTCGGCCCCATACCCGAGGCAAACGAGATCCCGCCGGGCCAGTTCCCCCGCGTATGTGACAGCGAGCTTGTTCTCCCACTGCCACGGATGCACCGGGATCAGCAGGTAGTCGGAAGCCTCAAGCCCGAGCGCACTCAACTCCGACGCGAACCGCGCGAGCCCCTCCTCCCCCAGTTCGTCCCACATCAGCGTCTCGTACTCAAGCCCCGCCCCCGCCGCGAACGTGGTCAACGACCGCCGCGCCGCCACCCAGATCAGCTGCGTCGAACGCCCCGTCTCCGGCGCGTACTGCAGGTAGTCCGAGACGCCGAACCCCAACCGCCCGTTGTTGGCGACGAAGCAGGGATGCCCCTCCGTCATCCCCGCCTCAACGTCCTGGAACGACGCAGCCGCCAACTCCGCCGCCGACACCGCAGGCGCAGCCAACTTGAACGCCGCCGACGCGAGCGTGCTGCTGATCTCCTCCAGATAAACCGGCAGCACGGCCGGCGTCAGGCTGAGACCATGCCGCAGATCCAGAATCAGATCCAGCGCATCCACCGGCAGCGCTTCACCGGTAGCAACCGACCGCCGCGAGATCGAATCCCCATCGATCCGCCAGTGATCCAACGCCAACACATCGGCCCGGAACACGTATTCGGTCGACTGGTCATCACTCCTGACGGCGTATCGCCCCGACCCTGACTCCTGCGGCGTGATCAACCGCTCGTGCGCGAACTCCGCCAACGCCTTCCGCACGACGTGCCGATTCGCCCGCTCCCAATGCTCCGGAGCCAGATGCCCGACGCTCTCCGCCGGACCCGCCGCCCCCTTCCGCTCCGTGATCGGGGCGGCGGCCGCGTTGTTGATGGCGGCGCTTTGCGGTGGGCCTGTTATCTCTACGTGGTTCATGCGTGGGACTCCTGGGTGGTGCGGTAGTCGGCGCGGGTGCAGGTGCTCAGGTGGGCCGTCTTGTCGGCGAGCGAGATCTCGTGCTCGACGCGGAAGCCGACGGCGGCGTTCAGGCGGTGGACGGCGGCGTTGCGGATGTCGGGTTCGACGACGACGCGCTCGGTGGCCGGGTCGGCGAACAGCAGCTCCATCACCGTGACCAGGACGGCGAGCGTGAAGCCGTGCACGGGCTGCTCGGTCGGCGCGGTCAGGAAGTGCATGCCGACGTCGCCGGGCCGCTCGTCGTAGAGCCCGGCGATCTCGCTCTGCGCCGGGTCGTACTTCTCGACGAGGAACGCGGGCTTGCCGTCGTGCAGGCCGAGGTACGCCTCGTGGTGCCCGCTCGCCTCGATGCGGGCGTATTCGTCCTCGACGGCCTGGAGGTCAGCGCCCTGCATCAGCCAGAAGACCGACTTGGGGTGCGTGACCCAGGCGTGCAGCAGCGGAGCGTCCTGGGCGGGGGCGACGGGGCGCAGTTCGAAGCGGCCGAGACGCGGATCGTCGCGGCGGAAGATCACGTCGTTCACGGTGCGCCGAACTCCTGGAAGGCGATGGACCGCTCGATCGGGTAGTACTCGCGGCCGAGCAGCGCGCGGATGATCCACGAGTTGCGGTACGCGGCCATGCCCAGGTCCGGGGCGACGAGGCCGTGCGTGTGCAGTTCGGCGTTCTGCACGAAGATCTCGTCCCCGGCGTCGTCCACGCTGTAATCCCGGCGCACGTCGAAGCGGCCGAGTTCGTCCCAGCGGATCCGGTCGCGGATCGGGCCGAGGAACGCGGGCACCTGATGCCGGTAGCCGGTCGCCAGGACCAGCCCTTCGGTGCCGATCTGGAAGTCGCGGCCCTGCTCGGCGTGCCGCAGGTCGAGGGAGAACAGCCCGCTCTCCCGGTCGTACGCGGCGCCGCTGAGCTCGGTGTTCGTCATCAGCCGGGCGCGCGGGCCGTCCTTGTGCCGGGCCTTGATGTAGAGCAGGTCGAAGATGTCGTTGATGACGTCCGAGTCGATCCCCTTGTACAGGCCCTTCTGCGACGCGATGAGCCGGTCGCGCACGGCTGGCGGCAGCGCGTGGAAGTAGTCGATGTACTCGGGCGACGTCATCTCCAGCGTCAGCTTCGTGTACTCGAGCGGGAAGAAGCGCGCGGACCGGGTGATCCAGTTGAGCTCGTATTCGTGCTCGTCGATGTCGGAGAGCAGGTCGTGGAAGATCTCCGCGGCGCTCTGTCCGCTGCCGACGATCGTGATGCTGCGCTTGGCCTGGAGCGTCGCACGGTTCTGCAGATAGCCGGAGCTGTGCACGAGGTCTCCCTCGAGGCCGCGGCACGGTTCGGGCAGGTAGGGCGGCGTTCCGGTGCCGAGCACGAGGCGTCTGGCGCGGTACGTCTCCGCCTCGCCGGTGGCCGTGTCCGTGGCGCGCACGACGTAGACGGACTCTGCCTCGTCGTATTCGACCACTGTCACGTCGCGGTTGAAGCGGATGCTCGGCACGCGGTTCGCGGCCCAGCGGCAGTAGTCCACGTACTCGGTGCGCAGCGGGTAGAAGCACTCGCGGATGTAGAACGAGTAGAGCCGCCCGGAGTCCTTGAGGTAGCTCAGGAACGAGTAGGGCGAGGCGGGGTCCGCGAGGGTCACGAGGTCGGCGAGGAACGGCGTCTGCAGGGTGGCGGTCTCCAGCAGCATGCCGGGATGCCAGTCGAACTCGGGCTTGCGTTCGAGGAAGACGCCGTCGAGTTCGGCGATCGGGGCGGTGAGGCAGGCCAGGCCGAGGTTGAACGGGCCGAGGCCGATGGCGGCGAAGTCGTGGACGTGGTCGGGTGACGCGGTGTCGGGCATGTGCTGCGGGCTCCTGATCAGCGGGCTCAGGCGTAGGCGGGTTCGGGCAGGGCGGGCAGTTCGGCCGATTCGCCGAGATAGACCTGCGCGTGTCCGGCGAGCAGGTCGAGCACCGTGGTGGTGTCCTCGAGGGTGGTGTTCGGGTTGAGCAGCGTGAACTTCAGGTAGTGGCGGCCGCCCACGACCGTGGCCGCGACCAGGGCGGCGCCGGACGCGGCGATCGCCTCGCGCGCGTAGAGGTTGGTGCGGTCGCAGAGTTCTGCCGGGACCGGGGATTCGGGGCGGTAGCGGAACACGAGCGTGCTCAGCTGCGGCCGGACGACGACCTCGAAGCGCGGGTCGGCGTCGAGGGCCTCCCAGGTGGCGGCCGCGAGGTCGACGACCTGGTCGAAGAGTTCGCCGACGCCGTCCGCGCCCATGACCCGCAGCGTCAGCCAGAGCTTGAGGGCGTCGAACCGGCGGGTGGTCTGCAGGCTCTTGTCGACCTGGTTCGGGATCTGCCGCCGGGCGCTGGCCTCGGGGTTGAGGTAGTCGGCGTGGTACGTGACGTGGCTGAGGGTGGCGCGGTCGCGGACGATCAGCGCGCTGGAGCTGACCGGCTGGAAGAAGGACTTGTGGTAGTCCACGGTGACCGAGTCGGCGTATTCGATCCCGGCGAGCAGGTGCCGGCGCCGCGGGGAGGCGAGCAGGCCGCAGCCGTACGCGGCGTCCACGTGCAGCCACACGCCCGCCGAGGCGCACAGGCCGGAGATCGCGGGCAGCGGGTCGATGCTGCCGAAGTCGGTGGTCCCGGCGGTGGCGACGACGGCCATCGGGATCAGGCCGTCCCGCTTGATCTGCGCGAGCTGGCTCGCGAGCGCGCCGGTGTGCATGCGCCGCAGCGGGTCGCAGGGTACGGAGATGACGGCCTCGTCGCCGAGTCCCATCAGCCGCGCCGCCTTCACGACGCTGAAGTGCGAGCACTCGGAGGCGAGGATGCGCAGCTTCGGCAGCACGTCCCGCGCCGCGCCCCCGGCCCGGCGCACGGTCTCGTCCCGGGCGAGCAGCAGGCCCTGCAGGTTCGACTGCGTGCCGCCGCTGGTGAAGATGCCGTCGGCGGTGTCGCCGAAGCCGATCCGGCGCGCGGTCCAGTCGATCAGCCGCCGCTCGATCAGGGTGCCGCCCGCGCTCTGGTCCCAGGTGTCGAGCGAGGAGTTCACGCCGGAGAGCACGGCCTCGCCGAGCAGCGCCGGGATGACGACCGGGCAGTTGAGGTGGGCGAGGTAGCGCGGGTGGTGGAAGTAGACGGCGTCGCGCAGGTAGACGTCCTCGAGCTCGTCCAGCGCGGCGGCCGCGTCGCCGAGCGGCCGGTCGAGGTCGACGGCGCCGACGACGGGTTCGAGTTCGTCCGGCGTGACGCCGGTGAACGGACCGGGCGCGGCGGCGACGCGGGCCGCGACGCGCTCGGCCCCCGCGTTGATCCAGAACCGGTAGTCGGCGGCGGTGTCGGCGGCGAGCAGATGGGAATCAGACAACTGTTCTCCTGGAGTCGTGGACCGGCGTCCGGCCCGAAGATCAACCAGGAAGTTAGGTTAGCCTAACCTAACGAGGCCGCGTAACCCCCTCCGCCCTTGCTTAGATTCCTAAGGACGCTTTAGTCTTCTAAGCATGGGACTGACCGAGCGCGAGCGGGAGATCGTGGAGCTGCTGCGCCGCGAGCCGCTGATCGGCCCGGCGGAGATCGCCGAACGCGTCGGCAGCAGCCGCGCGGCCGTCAACGTGCACCTGTCGAATCTCGGCCGCAAGGGCGTGATCCTCGGGCGCGGATACATCCTCAGCTCGGAACCGCCGGTGGTCGTGGTGGGCGGCGCGAACGTCGACATCAAGGCCCGCAGCAGCGCCGCCGCGATCGGGCGCACGAGCAATCCGGGCCACACGTCCACGACGCCGGGCGGGGTCGGGCGCAACATCGCCGAGAACCTCGCGCGGCTCGGCACGACGACGCACCTGATCGCCGCGCTCGGCCGGGATCCGCACGGCGAGCGGCTGCTGTCCGACACCCGGGATGCGGGCGTACTGCTCGACCACGTGCACCGCAGCGCGCATCCGACCGGCAGCTACACGGCCGTGCTCGACACCGACGGCGAGATGCTGCTGGCCGTCGCGGACATGACCGCCACCGACGACCTGCGTCCCGAGCACCTGCAGTCGGCGCGCGAGCTGATTACGCACGCTGCGATGCTCGTCCTGGACGGCAACCTGCCCGCCGCGACCACGGCCCACCTGATCGACCTCGCGCGGACCACGGACGTGCGCGTCGTGATCGATCCGGTGAGCGTCCCGAAGGCCGCGCGGCTCGCCCCGCTGCTGAGCGCCGACCGCCCGGTCTTCGCGATCACGCCGAACCGGGACGAGCTCGCGGCGCTGACGGATCAGGACCTTGCGACGGACGACGCGCTGGCCGACGCGGCTGCGGTGCTGCACGGCCGGGGCGTGCGGCACGTGTGGATCCGGCTCGGTGCGCAGGGCAGCCTGCTGAGTTCCGAGGGTGAGATCCACAGTTTGTCAGCGATTCCGGTCGAGGTGCAGGACGTGACCGGCGCCGGCGACGCGATGCTGGCCGCGTTCGCGCACGCGGTCCTCGCCGGGCACTCCCCCGTCGCCGCCGCGGGCTACGGACACGCGGCCGCCGCTCTGACGCTGGAGAGCGAGCACACCGTCCGGCCGGATCTGACAGAGCGCATGCTCCATGAAAGGACCCAGGGATGACGAACACCGACACCCCGCACCACGCCCTCACGCTGACCGACGAGGTGCGCACGGCGCTCGCCGAGGGGCGCCCGGTCGTCGCGCTGGAGAGCACGATCATCAGCCACGGCATGCCCTACCCGCAGAACGTGGCGATGGCGACCGAGGTCGAGCAGATCATCCGGGACGGCGGCGCGGTCCCGGCGACCATCGCGGTGCTCGACGGCCGTCCGCGAGTCGGGCTCACCTCCGAGGACCTGGAGCTGCTCGCCACCGACCCGAACGTGACGAAGGTCAGCCTGCGCGACCTGCCGTACGTGGTCGCGCGCGGCGAGCACGGCGCCACGACCGTCGCGGCGACGATGCGGCTGGCCGCCCTGGCCGGGATCCGCACGTTCGTGACAGGCGGCCTCGGCGGCGTGCACCGCGGCGCGCAGCAGAGCTTTGACATCAGCGCGGACCTGACCGAGCTGGCGCAGACCGACGTGGCCGTGATCAGCGCGGGCGTCAAGAGCATCCTGGACATCGGCCTGACGCTGGAGACGATGGAGACGCTCGGCGTTCCGGTGATCAGCTACGGCACCGACGACTTCCCCGCCTTCTTCTCGCGCAGCAGCGGCTTCGCGGCCCCGATGCGGTCCGACTCGCCCGCCGAGCTCGCCGCGATCATGCGCACGAAGTGGGACCTCGGCATCCGCGGCGGCCTGAACATCGCCAACCCGATCCCGGAGGCGGACGAGGTGCCGTCCGAGCAGATCGACTCGATCATCGAGCAGGCGCTCGCCGACATGGACGCGAAGGGCATCAAGGGCAAGGAGGCCACGCCGTTCCTGCTCGGCCGCATCGTCGAGATCACCGACGGCGAGAGCCTGCGCGCCAACATCGCACTGGTGAAGAACAACGCCCGGCTCGGCGCCGCCGTCGCCGTGGCGTACGCCGAGCTCGTGCGCTGATCAGAGCTCTACCACCGACCGGAGGACGTCGCCGTCCCGCATCCGGGCGAACGCGTCCTCGACGCCGTCCAGCGCGATGGTCTCGGAGACGAACGCGTCGAGGTCGAGCCGGCCCTGCAGGTAGAGGTCGATGAGCATCGGGAAGTCGCGGGACGGCAGGCAGTCGCCGTACCAGGAGGACTTGAGCGCGCCGCCGCGGCCGAAGACGTCCAGCAGCGGCAGTTCGAGCTTCATCTCCGGCGTCGGCACGCCCACCAGCACGACCGTCCCGGCCAGGTCGCGCGCGTAGAACGCCTGCTGGTAGGTCTCCGGGCGGCCGACGGCGTCGATCACCACGTCGGCGCCGAAGCCTCCGGTCAGCTCGCGGATCGCCTCGACCGGGTCGTTCTCGCGGCTGTTGACAGTGTGCGTGGCGCCGAGTTTCGCGGCCTGGTCGAGCTTGCGGTCGTCGATGTCCACGGCGATGATCCGGGCCGCGCCGGCGAGCCGTGACCCGACGACGGCCGCCGTGCCCACGCCGCCGCAGCCGATGACCGCGACCGTGTCGCCGCGCCCGACGTTTCCGGTGTTGAGCGCGGCGCCGAGCCCGGCCATCACGCCGCAGCCGAGCAGTCCGGCGGCGGCGGGCGACGCGGCCGGGTCGACCTTCGTGCACTGACCGGCCGCGACGAGCGTCTTCTCCGCGAACGCGCCGATGCCGAGCGCGGGGCTGAGCTCGGTGCCGTCGGCCAGTGTCATCTTCTGCTTGGCGTTGAACGTGTTGAAGCAGTACCAGGGCCGGCCGCGGCGGCAGGCCCGGCACTGGCCGCAGACCGCACGCCAGTTCAGGATGACGAAGTCGCCGGGGGCCACGTCGGCGACCCCGGCGCCGACCTCCTCGACGATCCCGGCCGCCTCGTGGCCGAGCAGGAACGGGAAGTCGCCGCTGATGCCGCCCTCGCGGTAGTGCAGGTCGGTGTGGCAGACGCCGCAGGTGCTGATCTTCACGACCGCCTCGCCGGGCCCCGGGTCCGGGATGGTGACGGTCTCGATGCGCACCGGCTCGTGCGCGGCGGGGGCGATGACCCCGCGGACCTGCTGCGTCATTGCGGCACTCCATTCCGGACCGCCCGGGCGGCGTCCTTCTCCAGGTCGCTGCCCACGATCCGGCCGGAATATTCAAGCCAGGCCGCGGCGCGCTATGTTGTTAGCGCTCACAGATCACTGGCTTCCGGAGGCACGACGATGACCGAAGCAGTCCGCAACTGGGCCCGCAACGTCGAGTTCCGCGCCGCGCGCGTGCACCGCCCGACCTCCCTCGACGAGCTGCGCCGCGTCGTGGCCGACGCCGCCGCGGTCCGGGTGCTGGGCACCGGCCACTCGTTCAACCGGATCGCCGACACGGACGGCGACCTCGTGCTGCTCGCCGACCTGCCCGCGGACGTCGAGATCGACGCGGCGGCGGGCACCGCGACCGTGGCCGCCGGGATGCGCCTGGCCGAGCTCTCCGCGCGCCTGCACGCGGCGGGCTACGCGCTGGCCAACCTGCCCTCGCTGCCGCACATCTCGCTCGCCGGCGCGTGCACGACCGCGACGCACGGCTCCGGCGACCGCAACCAGAACCTCGCCGCCTATATCCGCACGGCGCACCTCATCGACGCGAACGGCGACGTGGTCCAGCTGACCCGCGGCGTCGACCCGGACTTCCCCGCGGCGCCGGTCTCGCTCGGCGCGCTCGGCGTCGTCACGCACCTGACGATGGACGTGCAGCCCACGTTCGACATCGCGCAGTACGTATATCAGGGCACGTCGCTCGACGAGGTGATCGAGAAGTACGAGGACGTGTTCGCGTCCGGATACAGCGTCAGCGCGTTCACGGACTGGGCCCGCGGCAGCGCCGACATCTGGCTCAAGCAGCGCGTGGACAGCGCCGATCCCGTCGCCCCGGTGCTGAACTGGCTCGGCGGCACGCTCGCCGACCGGCCCGTGCACCCCGTCCCCGGCATGCCCGCCGAGAACTGCACCGAGCAGCTCGGCGTGCCGGGGCCCTGGTTCGAGCGGCTGCCGCACTTCCGCTCCGAGTTCACCCCCAGCAACGGCGACGAGTTGCAGTCCGAGTTCTTCGTGCCGCGCGAGCGCGCCGTGGAGGCCTTCGAGGCCATGCGCCGCCTGGGCGACCGGATCGCCGAGGTCGTGCTCACCTCCGAGATCCGCACCATCGCCGCCGACGACCTGTGGCTCAGCCCCGCCTACCAGCGCGACTGCTTCGCCCTGCACTTCACCTGGCACCCCGACCGCGCCGCCGTCACCCCGGTACTCGCCGCGATGGAGGACGCGCTGCTCCCCCTCGGAGCCCGCCCGCACTGGGGCAAGCTCTTCGTCGGCGGCCCCGAGGCGGCCCTCGCCACGTACCCGAAGGCCGGCGACTTCCGCGACCTGATCCACCGCCGCGACCCGGAGGGCAAGTTCCGCAACACCTTCGTGCAGCGGCTGTTCTAGACGGGCTGTTCCGGTCTCTGGCGCCTGGCCCGACCCGAGCGTTGCCAGAGCGCATGGACTGGTGGCCATGCACGGCGAAACGGCTCAGCGGCAAGCCTGGGCGCGCGGCCAGGCGCCGCCGATCAGACGTTTCGCCGCGCCAGAGGCCGGAACAGCCCGTCTAGCCACGCGCCGTGCCCCGCCAGGGTGCGCCTGGTTGTGAGGCCGGGCGAACGGGGTGAGACTGGATCACGTGGAGCCCGAGCCGCGGGACGAGAGGCGTGCACTGGCGGAACAGGCGTTCCGGCAGGCCTCGTTCTCGATGTCCGTGTTCGACGCGCAGCAGCGCTATCTGCGGCTGAACGAGGTCGCGTGCCAGGTCATGGGCGTTGACGAGGCCGTGCTCCAGGGGCAGCCGTTTCCGTACGGGGTGCCCGACGACGTGAGCCAGCAGGGCACGCTGATCGCGCTGCGGGACGTGGTGGCGCGCGGCAAGCCGGTGCACTACGAGAGCTTCACGCGGGCGCCGTCGGGGATCCGGGAGCACGCGTGGAACCTGGAGCTGTGGCCCATCTTCACGGAGTCGGGCGAGGTCGGCGGCGTCGGGATGGCCGCGTTCGACAGCAGCGAGCAGCACTGGGCCCGGCAGCGGCTCGCGGTGCTGGACGAGGCGTCGAGCAGGCTCGGACGCAGCCTGGACCTGTGGCGCACGGCCGAGGAGCTGACCGAGCTGATCGTGCCGCGCTTCGCCGAGTTCGCGAGCGTGGACCTGTTCGACGAGGTGTTGCAGGGCGAGGAGCCCGGCCTCGTCCCGGCGGACGCCGACGTCACGCTGCGGCGGGCCGCGCACTTCTCGACCTCGCGGGATCTGTCGGTCATCGCGGTCGGCGAGTCGGACACGTACCCGCCCTTCTCGCCGCCCGCGCGCGCCGTGCGGACCGGGCAGGCCGTGCTGAGCTGCGGAAACGGGGAGCCGGAGTTCGACCGCTGGATGGCCTCGGTGCCGGAGCGGGCCTCGAAGCTGCACGCGGAGGGCGGCGTGGTCACGTCGGTGCTCGCGGTGCCGCTGATCGCGCGCGGGACGACACTCGGGGTCACGGTGCTGTTCCGGGTCCGCGAAGACGAGTTCAACGAGGACGACTTCACGCTGGCGAAGGAGCTGGCCGGACGCGCCGCGCTGTGCGTGGACAACGCCCGCCGCTACACGCGTGAGCGGAACACGGCGCTGGCGTTGCAGGCCAGCCTCCTACCGCACGGACCGTCGCAGCAGTCTGCCGTGGACGTGGCGACGCGTTACCAGCCCACGGACACCCGCGCGGGCGTCGGCGGGGACTGGTTCGACGTCATCCCGCTGTCCGGGGCGCGCGTCGGGCTGGTCGTCGGCGACGTGGTCGGGCACGGCATCCAGGCCTCGGCGACGATGGGCCGGCTGCGGACCGCCGTACAGACGCTCGCGGACGTGGACCTGCCTCCGGACGAACTGCTGGCGCACCTCGACGACCTGGTCATCCGGCTCAACGGGGACAGCGAGATCGGGCGCCCGGACGGGGTCGGCGAGACCGGAGCGACGTGCCTGTACGCGGTCTACGATCCGATCTCGCGCACGCTGACTGCCGCGAGCGCCGGGCATCCGTCGCCGGTGCTCGTGCTGCCGGACGGCACGAGTCAGATGGTGGACATCAGCGTCGGGCCGGTGCTCGGGGTCGGCGGGCTGCCGTTCGAGTGCCTGGAGATGGAGGTTCCGGAGGGGAGCCTGCTCGCGCTCTACTCGGACGGTCTCGTGGAGGCGACGGAGCACGATCCGGACGTGGGGATCGAGCGGCTGCGGCAGGTGCTGACCGATCCGAGCGTCGGCGCCGGCCTCGAGGACCGGTGCGACGAGGTGCTTCGGGCGCTCCTGCCGCAGCATCCGGCGGACGACGTGGCGCTGGTGCTGGCGCGGACCCGGGCGCTGCACGCCGACCATGTGGCCGTGTGGGATCTGGAGACGGACTATCCGGTCGTGGCCGAGGCGCGGCGGTTGGCGACCGCGCAGCTGGAGGAGTGGGGCCTCGGCGAGTTCAACTTCGTCACGGAGCTGGTCGTGAGCGAGCTCGTGACCAACGCGCTGCGCTACGGGCTCGAACCGATCCAGCTGCGGCTCATCTACGATCGAACCCTGATCTGCGAGGTCTCCGACAGCAACTCGACCTCGCCGCACCTGCGCCGTGCGCGGATCTTCGACGAGGGCGGCCGAGGCCTGATGCTCGTCGCGCAGCTGACCACGAAGTGGGGCACCCGGCACACGGCCACGGGCAAGACGATCTGGACCGAGCAGGCGCTGCGGCCGGGCTCCGCCTGGTGAATCAGCGTCGCCTACTGCATGCCGGGGATGTGCGGGATCGGCGCGGCGGGTCCGGCGGCGAGGTCGACGCGGGTCCAGGTCGATGAGCCGTCGATGAGGGCTTCGAAGCGGCGCAGCGTGCCGGTGTCCGAGATCCAGTAGCGCGTGTGGGCGGTGGCGGATCCGGCCTCGGGCGGCCCCGCGAAGACGGTGACGCTCTGGCCGCCGATCATGTCGCGTCGCAGGACACTGGCACCGGACTGCCGGACCAGCTGCGCGTTCTCGGGGCGGTCGGAGCTGAGGTCGAGGATCAGCTGCAACGCAGTGTCGAGGTCGGCGCCCTGCTGCCACTGCCGGGTCGTCCATCCGTCGGCGGGCGGCTTCGCGGGCAGCGGGCCGGTCCAACTGCCGTGCACGGCGATTCCGTTCGCGGTCCATTGCAGGAGCACGGCATCGTCCCCGGTGAGCGTCGCGTAGCCGAGGTGGGATCGCCAGTCCACCCGGCCGTCGAGCTCGTAGTTCCGGCCGCTGATCGGGATCGCGGCGTCGATCTCGGTCACGCCGGTCTGGTAGTCGTTGAAGCGGGCGAGGGCCAGCAGGTCGGCCTGGGACGCGGTCATCGTGGACGTTGTCGGGGCCGAGGCGGAGGCGAAGTAGATGCTCGCGCCCAACGCGGCGGTGATGGCGAGTCCGGTCAGCAGGACGAGCGGCTTCTTCTGCACGGTCTTCACGGGCGGATCACCGATCCCTGAGCGAGGAGGTCGAGGGGCGGGAGGCCCACCCGGTCCGGATCGACCGCGCCGGGCAGGCCGACGGCGGCGGTGTACGGCGTGCCGGGCGGCAGGTCCGGCTGCGCGGGCGGGGCGGGCACGTCGTGGAACGAGACTCCGGGCGGCGCGGCGGGTTGGGCCACGTCGGTGCCGGGGCCGTTCAGACAGCCGGGAGCATGCGCGATCGTGTTCGTTGGGAGAAGGCAATTGTTCGAGCCCGGCGCACGCTCGGACGCCGCGTAGCCGAAGTCGAGTCCGTTCGCCGCGAACACGTTGCCGCCCACGGTGTTCCCGCTCGGCGCGAGGTCCTCGTGCGATTCGATGACCAGGCCGACCGTCGGGTTGTCGAGGACTCGGTTGCGCGCGACGAGGTTCGTGCTGCCGCCGTCGATCCCGATGCCGATGCCGAAACCGCCGTCGGCCTGCTCGGGCGAGTCGGGGTCGTCGTTGTGCGCGACGAGGTTGCCGACGATCGTGGCCGAACGCTGCGGGATCAGCGCCTCCTGGTAGTTCGAGCCGATCGCGAGGCCGACGCGGTTTCCAGTAAGACGGTTGGAGAGCACGTACATACGTACGCTGGCGTTGTCCGCTTCGAGTCCGACCGCGTTGCGCTCGGCGGTGTTGTCGCGCACGACCACATCGCAGGGTGCGCATTGGCCGACGTAGAGTCCCGAGTCGGCGCCGCCGGACGTGTAGGTGTGCTCAATGAGGCCGTCGTGCGCGTCGAAGGCGTAGATGCCGTACAGGCCGTTGTCGTATGAGGTGACGTATCGGACTCGGAAGCCGTCGAGCGGCGGATACGCGGCCGGATCCTGCAGCCCGTAACCGTCGCTTCCTCGGCCGACGCCCTGGCCGTCGGCGCCGGTCTCGCCGGTGACCAGCACGCCGTTGAGGTTGTAGTCGCGCACGGTCAGGTTCTCCACCGACACGCCGGGCGCGGTGATGGTGATCCCGTCGTCCATCCGCCAGCCGCCGTCGAGCACCACGCGGTTCCGGTCGAGGCCGCGCAGCACGACGCGCGGCTTGTCGATCGTCACCTGCTCCGGGTACGTCCCGGGCGCGACGAGGATCGTGCCGCCGGGCCGGACCAGGGCGTCCGCCTGCTGAATGGTCGCGGCGTCGCGCGGCACCTCGACGAGCGCGCGGCTCCCGGCGTCGGCTGCGGGACTGCCGAAGCTCGTGACACCGGTCGCGACGCTGACGACGGCTGCCGTACCGATGGCCGCCGCGACGGCGCACGCGGGCCACAGCAATCGACGTACCATCACACCGCAGCCCTCCTCGACCAGCCAAGACTACTCATGGCACTAACATCAGCACTATGAGTAAGAGTACTGTGGTGTCGCGTCGCGGACTGTTCGGGCTCGCCGCGACGGCTTCGGTGATCGGCGGATGCGCGGGCCGGGTAGAGCAGCGCCCGGCAGCAACCGAGGCAGTCTCCGTACACGGCGCGAATCAGGCGGGGATCGATCGTCCCGCAGTCCCGCAGGCGTACCTCCAGCTCACCGTCTTCGATCTCGGCGACGGCGTGGACCCTGGCGCGGCCCTGGCGAAGCTCGGGGAGACGGTGGCGGACGTGGTCGCCGGGAGGTCGGCGCGGCTGGCCGGGATGGCGCCGGGCGATCTGACCGTGACCGTCGGGGTCGGGTCGCGGCTCGTGGCCGCCGTGGACTCGACACTGCCGGGAGCCGTGCCGCTGCCTGCGTTCGCCCGCGAGCAGATCGCGGCGGGCGAGCGGGACGGGGACGTCATGGTGCAGGTCTGCGGCGGCGATCCGGTCGTGGTCGCGCTGGCGGCCGGGGCGATGGGCGACGCCGTGCACGCTGCCGGGGGTTCGGCGCGCTGGTCGCAGAGCGGCTTTCGGCGCTACGGCGGGGACGGGTACGCGCTGAACCTGCTCGGGTTCCGGGACGGGATCGTACAGCCGGATCCGGCCGACCTGGCGCGTGAGCTGTGGCTCGACGGCCCGGCGCGGGTCGCGGGCGGCACGATCGCGGTCGTGCGGCGGCTGCGGATCGACGTGGCGGCGATGCTGGCGATGACCGTAGCGGAGCAGGAGGCCGCGATCGGGCGACGGCGCGGCGACGGCTGCCCGCTGAGCGGCGGCGGGATCCTGACGCCGCTGGACCTGGGGGCGAAGACTCCGGACGGCAGGTACCTGATTCCCGCCGACGCGCACGCCCGCCGCGCTCATCCGGGCGCGACGGGCGTCGGCGTGATGCTGCGGCGCGGCTACAACTACGACAACGGTCCGCAGGATCAGGGCTTGCTGTTCATCTCGTTCCACCGGGAGCTGCGGACGTTCACCGAGACGCAGTACCGGCTCGACGAGGAGGACGCGCTGCTGGCCAGGACCGTGGCCACGGCCGGCGGCGCCTTCCTCGTGCTGCCGGGATTCGAGGCGGACCGGCCGCTCGGATCCCGGCTCTTCAGCTGATTCCTAGGGAGTGTTTGAGAACTAGCGTCGGATCAGGCCGCAGTGTCTGACGCGTGCGCTCGCAAGGCGCAGGGGCGGGCGCATACTCGGTCGTCTGTAACCGTCCCTGCAACGCCGCGAGCGTGCGTGGCAGGCGCCGCGGCCCCGACGATAGTTCTCAAACACGACCTAGGCCTCCCGCCTGCGCCGCAGCAGCAGGTAGGCGGCCGAGGCGAGCGTGCCGAGGGCGAGCAGGAGCAGGCCGGTCAGCGGCAGGTCGAGACCCGTCCTGGCCAGCTTGCCGACCGGCGCCGGGGGCGTGACCGGCACCTTGACCAGGCCCGCGTCCCGGGTCAGGTTCACCCGGTGCCCCGGGCCGAGCGTCACCGGGCCGGTGCAGCCGGTCTGCCGGTCGGCGGCCGAGTCGGTGCCGTCGCCGCCGTGCACGTCCGGCACCGTGAGGCCGTCGCCCAGCGGGAAGGTGCTCTTGTCGAAGCAGACGCGGTAGGTGCCGTCCGGCAGGCCGTCGAACAGGTAGCGGCCCGCCGAATCAGTGGTCGTGGTCTCGATCCGCGCACCGGTCTTGTCGACCAGCGTGACCGTCACGCCGCCGACGCCGGGGTCGCCCGCGTCCTGGATTCCGTCGCGGTGCTCGTCGAGCCAGACGCGGTCGCCGATGCTGTTCGGCGGCGTCGTGATGCCCGCGTCCCTGGTCAGGTCCGTGCGATGGTCCGGGCCGAGCGTGACGAGTCCGGTGCAGCCCGAGGCGTCGGCGGCCGAGTCGGTGCCGTTGCCGCCCGCCGCGTCCTGCCGCGTGAAGGAGCCGTCGGCGTACTGCGCGGGCAGCGTGGACTTGTCGAAGCAGACGCGGTACGTCCCGTCCGGCAGGCCGTCGAACAGGTAGTGGCCCGTCGAGTCAGTGGTCGTGGTCGCGAGTGCGGTGCCTGCGGCGTTCTCGAGCGTGGCCTTGACGCCGCCGATGCCGGGTTCGCCCGCGTCCTGGATGCCGTTGCGGTTGGTGTCGTACCAGACGCGGTCGCCGATCGAGTCCTGCGGACCGGCCAGACCGGCGTCGACGCAGTGGTTCACGTCGCCCGCCTTGCCGACCGCAACCGTGGCTACGCCGGATGTGTTCACGTCCGAGTCGATGCAGCGGTCCGAGCCTGCGTTCTGCTTCGTCCAGCTCAGCTCCGAGGCCGTTACGCCTCCGGGGAGTCCGGTGGCGCCGGAGTAGTCGAACGCGAGCGTGTACGTCGTGTTCGTCTTCACGCCGTCAGAGGTGCCGAAGTAGTACAGGCCGTTCGCGTCCGTCGTGGTGGTGGCGACGGTGTTGCCGCCGGAGTCCTTGAGCGTGACCTTCACCCCCGCGACGCCGGGTTCCGCAGGGCCCTGAATCCCGTCGTGGTCCGCGTCGTACCAGACCCGGTCGCCGATCTGCACGGGCGCCGCGTTGCACAGCTTCTCGATATCGGCGAGGCTGTTCCCCTTGCCGAACGCGATGTTCTGGTTCAGCTCGGAGCCGCCGATCTCAATGCCCTGGGACGGCGATCCGGTGCCGCCGTACAGGCTCACGCCCTTGTGCCACGGGTCGCTGAACGGGTCGTAGCGGGTGCTCCACTCGTCGTCGAAGCCGGGCAGGTACGTGGTGCCGCCGGTCGCGGTGTGGTCGTGCACCGCGTCGCTGCCGTTCCAGATGCTCGTGAAGAACTCGCCGCCGTTCGGGCCGAGGCCGTCGGCGACGCCGGATCCGGTGGTCGCGCCGCAGCTTCCGTCGCTCTCCAGCTGGTACGCGCCGTTCACCACGCAGGCCCGGAGCAGGTCGCCCGCGCCGATCGCGACGACCTGGTCGGTGCGGCTGTTGTGCCGGTGCAGGTACGTGCCCTCCATGTCCGGGTAGCGGTCCCGGAAGCCGAGGTCGAGCCCGCCGTCGTCGGTCACGTCGATGCTGGTCAGCATCGGCTGCGGCGCGCTGCTGAAGCCGAACTTGCCGGGTGTCGCCGTGCGCTGGTTCCAGGCCTCCCAGTACGCGCTGAGCGTGCCGCCGAGCTGCGGCTGGCAGTTGCCGACGGTCGGCGTCTTGAACTGGTAGGCGCAGCCGCGCGGGAAGTTCAGCGGGAAGTCGAGGATCTGCGTGAACACGCCGTTGAAGTAGCGGTATACGAACGCGTACTCCTGGCTCGGGTCGCCCCATGGAGTCAGCGGGTTGAGGGTCGTGTTCTCCGCGCCGCAGACGCCGCCGACGTACACGGTCGAACTGCTGACGCCGAGGCCGAAGGGATGCCAGTCGCCGTTGCAGTTCGCGCCCGGACGCGGGATCGGCACGCCGGTCGCCACTCCGGGCATGACCGAGCTGCCAGATCCGTTGATCGGCACGGTGTAGAGCGACGAGTCGTTGAGGTCCACGGCGTAGAGCGTGCTGCCGTCACCGGACACCGCGACGCCGCCGATGCCCTTGCGGCCCACGTCGTTGTACACGTCGTTGTCGTCGACGTAAGGGATCTTGTTCCCGGGATCGAAGATGTCGAACTCGACGTGGTTGGTGAGCGCGCCGGGCAGCGTCACGAACGTGGACACTCCCCCGCCCGGGTTGTTCACGTTGTAGCGGTAGATCGCGTTCACGTTGCCCGCGGGACCGTAGTTCGTGTGCCGCTTCACGTAGGTGCCCGCGAAGACGTTGCCGGACCGGTCGGTGCCGATGCCGAACACGGCGCCCTGGTCGCCGACCTTGCTCAGCTGCTTGTACGGTCCGCCGGGCGCGGTCGCCGACGTGCCGCTGACGCCCTGGAAGGAGAAGAGCCCGAGGCCGCCGGTCTGGTCCCCGCGTTGCAGGTTGCAGGACACCAGTGTCGGGTCGGCCTGGCAGTACGTGTCCGGGTTCCACAGGCCCATCACCGGGTTCGCGGCCTTGCCGCCGGAGACGTCCACGTAGTCGGTCAGCGCGGACAGCCCCTTGCCGGCGGGCGCGGCCACCAGGCTGCTGCCGGTCGGCGGCGCCACCCGCACCCGGTAGTGCCCGCCGCCGAGCCCGGACAGGTTCACCGCGAGCGTGCCGCCCGGGCCGGTCACACCGCTCACGGTATGCCCGGACGCGTCGCTGACCTGCACGGAGGCGCTGGGGATCCCGACGTCCACGGCCGGGTCGTAGCCGCCGTCGCCGGCGATGCTGTGCACCACGCGCACGGTCAGCGAGCCGTCGCCGGCCCCGGCGTGCGCGGTGGGCGCGGCGAGCCCCGCCTCGACGGCGAGGGCGATGCACAGACCGATAGCCGAGCGGCGCACGGCCGGGCTCAGCGGACTTCTCCTCATGCGGCGAAGGTAGCCGGAAGGATATGAACATCCGTATAGCAGAGTCCGTGGGTCACGCAAGGACACCCGTTCGCCACGGGGAATTCGCCGGTTCGGCGGCGCCGGGGTTTGAGACCCGGGAGTGTGCTAACCTGAGAGCTCAGATTTTTCGAGCAGCACAAAAAGGAACCAGATCGGCTCGGCACCAAAACTAGTGCATGGGGAGTGGGATGTCAAGCGAATCCGACGAAGTCACCCGCGAGCAGCAGTACGTGAGCATGCTCTACGGTCGCCTCGACGGCCTGCGGGGACGGGCCACGGCGGTCTTGGCGAACGTGAACGGCGTGGGCGAGGGGACCGCGCAGCACCTGGTGGAGCGGGACATCGCCTCGCGCGAGTACGGCAACCGGCTCGTGCAGTTGGACGCCGCGGAGGACGGCCTGTGCTTCGGCCGCCTCGACCTCGAGGAGGGCGAGCGGCGCTACATCGGGCGCATCGGGATCCTGGACGAGGAAGACGACTACGAGCCGCTGCTGATCGACTGGCGCGCCCCGGCGGCGCGCGCCTTCTACACCGCGACCAGCGCCGTGCCGCAGGGCGTGCGGCGGCGCCGGCACATCCACACCCGGCTGCGCACCGTCACCGGCATCGACGACGACGCGCTCGGCCGCGACGTGCTCGACGCCGATTCGGACAGTGAATCGGCCTCCGAGCTGGTCGGCGAGGCCGCGCTGCTCGCCTCGCTGAGCTCCGCGCGCACCGGCCGGATGCGGGACGTCGTCGAGACCATCCAGACCGAGCAGGACGGCGTGATCCGCGACGAGCTGCGCGGCATCCTCGTCGTGCAGGGCGGTCCGGGCACGGGCAAGACCGCCGTCGCGCTGCACCGCGCGGCGTACCTGCTCTACACGCACCGCGAGCGGCTGGCCCGGCGCGGCGTGCTCATCGTCGGGCCGAACCCGACGTTCCTGCGCTACATCTCGCACGTGCTCCCGGCGCTCGGCGAGACCAGCGCGGCGCTGCTCACGGTCGGCGACCTGTTCCCCGGCGTCAGCACCCGGCGCGTCGATCCGCCGCACATCGCCGAGATCAAGGGCCGCACGGTGATGGCCGAGGTCATCGAGGCGGCGATCACCTCGCTGCGCCGGCTGCCGGAGCCGGACGAGCCGCTGAACATCGTGGTGGACGGCGTGACGTACCCGCTGGACCGGGAGATCTGCGCGCAGGCTCAGCAGACGGCGCTGGAGACCGACGAGCCGCACAACCTGGCCCGGCCGACCTTCGTGGACGCGATCATGGAGGTGCTGGTCGACCAGGCGGCCGAGCGGCTGACCCGCGATCCGTTCGACGACCTGACCGCCGCCGTGGTCGAGGCGATCTCCAAGGACCTGCAGGAGAGCGGTCTGGTCATGGAGGGCGAGGATGCCGACCTCAACGAAAGCCTCGGCCGGACCGTGGACCGCGACGAGCTGCGCCGCACGCTCGAGCAGGAGACCGCGGTGCAGGCCGGGCTCACCTGGCTGTGGCCGGAGCTGACGCCGCAGCGGCTGGTCGCGGAGCTGTTCACCGCGCCGTTCCTGCTGGACGAGGTGGGCGCGCAGCTCAGCCTGGAGGAGCGGAACGCGCTGCGGGCCGCGCACGGCGACTCCTGGACGATCGCGGACGTGCCGCTGCTGGACGAGGCGGCCGAGCTGCTCGGCGCGTTCGACTCGGAGCGGGCGGCGCGCGAGCTGCGGCGGCGCAAGGAGATCGCGTACGCGCAGGGCGTGCTGGACATCATGGTCGGCTCGCGCTCCACCGACGAGGAGGACTCCCGCGAGGAGATCGTCAGCGTCGCGGACATCATCAACGCCGAGGAGCTGGCGGACCTTCAGGAGGAGAAGGACCTGCGCACGATCGCCGAGCGGGCGACGGCGGACCGCACCTGGACCTTCGGGCACATCATCGTGGACGAGGCGCAGGAGCTGTCCGCGATGGCCTGGCGGCTGCTGATGCGCCGCTGCCCGAGCCGGTCGATGACGCTGGTCGGGGACGTGGCGCAGACCGGCGACGCGGCGGGCGCCGACTCGTGGGGCGCGATGCTCGAACCCTTCGTCGGGGACCGCTGGCGCGCCGCCGAACTGACCGTCAACTACCGTACGCCGCGGGAGATCATGGACCTGGCGGCCGGCGTACTGGAGCGCATCAACCCCGGGATACAGCCGCCGCGCTCGGTGCGCGAGTCGGGGATCGAGCCGCGCCAGGAGTCCGTCGCGGCGGACGAACTCGCGGCCCGGCTGGCCGAGCTCGCGAAGGAGCGGGACGCGCAGGTCGGCGAGGGCCGGCTCGCGGTGATCGTCCCGGACGACCGGGCCGCCGAGTTCGCGCACGCCGTGGCCGAGGTCGTCCCGACGGCGGGCTGGGGCGACGAGCCGGACCTGGAGCGGCGCACGGTCGTGCTGACGGCGCGTCAGTCGAAGGGCCTCGAGTTCGACAGCGTGGTACTGGTCGACCCGGACGCCATCGCGGAGAACGGCGCCCGCGGCCTCAACGACCTCTACGTCGCGCTGACCAGGGCGACCAAGGAGCTCGTCGTGCTGGAGCCCGCGAAGCTGTGCGAGGGCGTCGGCTAACCGCGGGCCATCTTCGCCAGGGCGTCGCCGGTGAGCCGATGGACGGTCCACTCGTCCATCGGCACGGCGCCCTGCGAGCGGTAGACGGCGATGGCCGGGGCGTTCCAGTCGAGCACCGACCATTCGAGCCGGGTGTAGCCGCGCTCGACGCAGATCCGGGCCAGCTGCGCGAGCAGGGCCTTTCCGTACCCGGTACCGCGTGCCGAGGGCCGTACATACAGGTCCTCGAGGTAGATGCCGTGCGCACCGGTCCAGGTGGAGAAGTTCAGGAACCAGAGCGCGAAACCGACGGCCTCGCCCGCCTCGTCCTCGGCGATGTGCGCGAACACCTTCGGGTCCGCGCCGAACAGCGCGTCGTGCAACTGCCCCGGCGTGGCCTTGGCCTCGTCCGGGGCCTTCTCGTACTCGGCGAGCTCGCGCACCATGGCGTGGATCGCGGGGACGTCCTCGGGCTTCGCGGTTCTGATCACGGCGTTCACCCTATCCTCACCCGCTTGGCACACGCCCCATCCGTACGGTTGCGTAGGCCGGGGGCCGGGAGGAGTGTGAAGACATGAGTGAAGTGGACCGACCTTATGCGCAGGGTACGCCGTGCTGGCTGGACCTGATGGCTCAGGACCAGAAGGCGGCTATGGACTTCTACAAGGGCCTGTTCGGCTGGGGCGGCGAGCCCGGGCCGGAGGAGTTCGGCGGCTACGCGATGATGACCGTGCGGGACAAGCCGGTCGCCGGCATCGGCCCGGCGATGGCCCCCGAGGGCATGCCCGAGCCGCCGCACGTGTGGACCACCTACCTGGCGAGCGACGACGCCGACGAGACCGCGCGGCGGATCGGCGCGGCCGGGGGCACGGTGATGGTCCCGCCGATGGACGTCGGCGACGCGGGCCGGATGGGCATCGCGGCCGACTCGTCCGGCGGCGTGTTCGGGTACTGGCAGAAGAAGGACTTCTTCGGCGCCGTCGTGGTCAACGAGCCGGGCTCGCTGATCTGGAGCGACTGCAACACCCGGGACGTGCCGGGCGCCTCCGCGTTCTACCACAGCGTGTTCGGCATCGACGTGGAGCCGATGGAGGGGATGGAGAACTACCACGCCCTGAACGTCGCGGGCCGCACCGTCGGCGGCATGCAGAACATGGCGGGCGCGGACTTCCCGGAGCACGTCCCGGCGCACTGGATGGCCTGGTTCGCGGTGGACGACACCGACGCCACGGTCGCCACGGCGAAGACCCTCGGCGCCCAGATCCCGATGGAGCCGGCCGACGCCCCCTACGGCCGCTTCGCCGTGATCTCCGACCCGTGGGGCGCCGTCTTCTGCGTCCTCAAGCCGCAGCCCATGTCCTGATCCGGCTCACCCGGACCGGTCCGCCTCGGCGGCCTCGCGGAACCGCCCGAACTCCGCCGCGAGCGCCGAGGCGGACCAGTGCGCGTTCAGGCCCGAAGGATTGGGCAGCGCCCAGACGCGGCTGTCGGCGATGCGCTCGTCCTGCGGCCCGATCTTCGCGGCGGGGCGGGCGAAGGCGGTGCGGTACGCGGTGATCCCGACGATCGCGATCCAGGCGGGGCGGTATTTCGCGGCCTTCTCGGTGAGCAGGCGCGCACCCTCGCGGTACTCGTCGACGGACAGTTCGTCGGCGCGGGCTGTGGTGCGGTCGACGACGTTGCTGATGCCGAGCCCGAGGCCGAGCAGTTCGTCCTGACGCGCGGGCGTGAACAGTTCGGGCGTGAAGCCGGAGGCGTACAGCGCGGGCCAGAAGCGATTGCCGGGCCGGGCGAAGTGCCGGCCGACCGCGCCGGACCACAGCCCCGGATTGATGCCGCAGAACAGCACCCTGAGATCGGGCGCGATCACGTCCGGGATGGTCTTGTCCCGCGCGGCCTCGAGTTCGGCGGCGGTGGGTCGAGGGGCGGCGGTCGGCTTCGCAGTCACCCGGCCATTGTCCCCGTCCGGCCCGCTCCCCCGCCCGCGGAATACCCGCTGATCATCCGGCGTTGCTCCGGCACGTGAGGTATTCCCTGCTCGATGTCGCCGCCGTGGGTCCCGGCGAGCACCCGTCCGACGCGCTGCACGGCGCGGTTCCGCTGGCCCGCGCCGCCGAGGCCTCGGGCTTCCACCGCGTCTGGTACGCCGAACACCACAACATGTCGGCGATCGCGTCGGCCGCGACCAGCGTGGTCATCGCGCACGTGGCGGCCAACACCGACCACATCCGGCTCGGCGCGGGCGGCGTGATGCTGCCGAACCACGCGCCGCTGCTGATCGCCGAGCAGTTCGGCACGCTCGCCGCGCTGCATCCCGGCCGCATCGACCTGGGTCTGGGCCGCGCGCCCGGCTCCGATCAGGCCACGATGCGTGCGCTGCGGCGGACTCCGTCCTCGGCGGACACGTTCCCGCAGGACGTGTTGGAGCTTCAGGGCTACCTCACCGGCGAGACCCGCATCCCCGGCGTGCGCGCGACTCCCGGCGACGGCTCGAACGTGCCGCTCTACATCCTCGGCTCGTCCCTCTTCGGCGCCCAACTCGCCGCCGCGCTCAGCCTGCCGTACGCGTTCGCCTCGCACTTCGCCCCGGCGGCGTTGTTCGCGGCCGTCCAGACGTACCGCTCGGAGTACCGGCCGTCCGAGGCGAACCCGGAGCCCTACCTCATCGTCGCGGCGAACGTGATCACCGCCGAGGACGAGCAGACGGCCCACGACCAGCACCAGGCCGCGCTCCGCTGGCGGGCCCGCCGCTTCCTCAAGGTGCCCGGCGAGCTCAGCGACGCGGACATCGACACCGTGCTGCTGTCCCCGTCCGGCGAGAACATCAAGGACATGATGCGCTACACGGCCGTCGGCACCCCCGACCAGGCGCAGGCGTACCTCGCGCAGCTGGCGGAGAAGACCGGCGCCGACGAGCTCATGCTCGCCCCCGGATCGCCCGAGCGCGAGCACCGGATCCGCGCCGTGGAACTGATCAAGGCGCCGACCGAGTAAGAGCTGACGACCCGTGGCCCGGCGGGCCGCTTGGCGGTGCGGTGGGTACCGGGCCACGGGTAGTTCATCTGGCGACTACGGCGTCAGTGTGCTGCCGCTAGCAGGCGCCGTCGTCGTTCCAGGCTCCGGACGCGCCGCCCGGGACCTCGTTGTAGTTCCACTGGTTGGCGGTCCAGTCGTGGCCGTTGTACGAGACCTCGGCCCCGGCGGAGTACGAGCTCGACGAACTCCACGCGGCCGCGCAGGTGCCGCCGCTTCCGGTGCCGGTCGAGGTCGGGGACGCCGACGGGCTGGCCGTGGTGGCGGTCGGCGAGGAGGTCACCGGCGGCGTGGCCCCGGCGAACTCGGCGTCGTACTTGGTGAAGTCCCAGCTGTTCTGGGTGACGCTGGAGCAGGTGCCGGACAGGGTGCCGTTGTTGTCCGGCGGGCTGCACTCGCGGTCCCGGTTCACCGACCAGAACGAGTAGCGGCCGAGGCCGTTGCTCTCCGCCCAGCTCAGCACGGACTGGAAGTCGGTCTGGTAGAAGTACTCGGCCGAGTCGGTGCGCCCGTTCATCGAGGAGACGCCCTCGTGCGCGTACGCGGTGGCCGAGCTCCAGCCGAAGGTCGACGTCAGGATGCCGTTGAACGACTGCAGCGCGGAGATCTGCGAGGAGGCGCCGCTGAAGCCGCCGTCGAACGGCATGATGGTGAAGCTGTTCGGGGTGAAGCCGAGCGTCTTGGCCTCGTCGAGCAGTTGCTCGCCGAACCAGCCGGTGCCCGAGGTGGTGCCGGGGATGGTCACCGAGATGTAGATGCCCGGGTTGTTCGCCTGGATGATCTGCGCGGCGCCGAGCTCGTTGGCGATGGCCGAGGAGCTCTCGTACTCGGGCTCCTCGAGGTCCAGGTCGATCGCGTGCAGCCCGTACGCGGTGACGACCTGCTGTTCGGCCGCCGCGGTCGCCGAGGCGCTGCCGCACACCTGGCCGAGCTTGGTGCCGTTGTAGCCGCCGAAGGACACCGCCACGTCGCCGCCCGCCGCACGCAGGGCGTTGATCTGGGTGCCGACCGCGTCGCTGGAGGACACGGTGGACGAGCCGCCGTCCCACGCCGGGGCGCAGCTGCTGCCGTTCTCGGCCAGCACGAAGGCCAGCACGTAGGCCTTCTCGCCGGTCGCGGCCAGCACCTGGGTCAGGTCCGGCGGGTTGTTGTCCAGCGGCATGTCGTAGGGGGCCGACGCGTACCAGTTGCTGCCCAGCGCGGTGGTGGCCGCCTGCGCCGCGCCGCTGCCGACCGTCGCGACCAGCAGGACGCCCGCCACCAGGCTGGCCGCTGCCGCAGCGGCCATCGCGGCCCGTGGTACGCGCACGGGTATACCACTGTCTTTGCGCACTCCATCTGCTCCTTCGGGATGGGTGGGACGCGACGGCGGCCGCGCGCGGGAGGAGCGCGCGGCGCGACGCCGCCCTGTGCGAAGGATCCTTCAGGGCGAGAATGGACTAGACCAGTACGACTGTCAAGGCGTCAGGATTAAGCAGGACTTAGCCGCGGCTGATCATTTCGCCTGCTCAGCGCCCTCGGACGGGGCCGGCCAGGTGCCGCGCCGGATCACCTCGCCGCGGAAGAAGCCGGGGCGAATGGCTCGGTAGACATACATCAAGGGGATGCCGAGGACCAGCGAACCGACTCCGGTGAGGAACACGCCGCCGATGTGCCAGTGCGGCGAGAACGGCATCTGCCAGGACGTGTAGCCGTAGTCGGGGTTCCAGAACTGGTAGGCGCCGTACACGAAGAACGTGAACAGGATGAGCGCGCCGAGCAGCGGCAGCACGAAGCGCAGCCACAACGTGCGCGGACCGCCGCCCTGCGCCCGCGGCTTGAAGGCCCTCGGCGCGAAGTGCCAGGCGCAGGACAGGCCGGTCAGCCCGTAGTAGAAGGCGATGGCCAGGCCGAGCGAGGAGATCGAGTCGGACAGCACGTTCGTGCTCACCTTCGTCAGCAGCGCGTAGAAGGCGATCGACGCGACGCCCATCCCGATCGTGGACCACGTCGGGGTGCGGAAGCGCGGGTGGATCCGGGCGAACACGGACGGGATGCCGCGGTGGTCGGCCATCGACAGCGAGGTGCGCGCCGTCGGCATGATCGTGGTCTGCGTGGACGCGGACGCCGAGCTCAGCACCATGAGCACGAGCAGCTTGCTGAGGAACCAGCCGAAGCCGACGCTGCCGAACACCCCGCTGCCGAGCCCGGAGAGCACGTCGCCGGAGTTGTCCGGGTTGGCCAGCCCGCTGCCGGTGGCGCCGACCCCCGCGAAGGCCTGCGCGGACACCGTGACCAGGCCGTACGTCACCAGCAGCAGCACCGTGGAGAGCACGGCGGCGCGGCCCGGGGTCTTCGAGCGGTCCTTCGTCTCCTCGTTCACCGAGACCGCCGTGTCCCAGCCCCAGTAGATGAACAGCGCGGTGAGCAGGCCGAGGGTGAGCGAGGAGAACGAGCCGATGTCGAACGGGTTGAACCACGACCCGGACACGTGCAGCGAGCCGGACCCGCCGTGCCCCGAGTACACCTTGACCAGGGCGGTGATCGACAGGACGGCCAGCATGACGAGCTCGATCGAGAGCAGCGCGACCTGCATGCGCGCCGAGATCTCGATCCCGATGTAGCAGATGAGCGTCATCAGGGCGATCCAGACGATGCCCGCGACCTCGGTCCACCCGGTGCTCGCCGCCAGGCCGTAGGCTCCGACCAGCTGGAATCCGTACTGCCCGGCGATCTGCGCCAGGTTCGCCATCACGATCACGTCGGCCACGATGATGGCCCAGCCGCCGAGCCAGCCGACCTTCGGCCCGAACACCCGCGAGCCCCAGGTGAACGTGGTGCCGCAGTCCGGGTCGATCTCGTTGAGCCCCTGGTAGCCGAACGCGATGAACAGCATCGGCACGAACGCGAGCAGCATGATGATCGGCGCCTGCGTGCCGACCTCGCCGACGACCAGGCCGAGCGAGGCGGCCAGGCTGTAGGCGGGCGCGACCGAGGCGGTGGCGATGACGATGCTGGAGGTCAGGCCGAGGGCGTTCGCCTTCAGGCCCTTGCCTGAGGTCGCGGTGCCCGACGGCGCGGCTGTCGCGGACATGGGGGGCTCCCGGGGGTCGGCGGAGGTGTTCGGCGGATGATTCGGACGCTAGGTGTCAAATATCTCTCCGCATCCGCGTCTTGTCATGCCCGGCGGCCGGGTGATTCGTCCGCTCGGTGAACTGTTGTGAAACGGTGCCTTGACGTGCCCGGCCGGGTGATCGACGCTGCGAATCAGAGTTCGCACGGCCCCACCACGCCGCCGCGTCCGAGCCGTCGCCGTGCCCGGACGCCGGACCCGACCCGGAGATCGAATGCTGCCCACCCGATTCACGCACCGTCAGATATCCACGCCCGCATCGCCATCCCGTCCCCGCGCGCGCTCGCTGCCGCGCAAGCTGCTCGCCACCGTCGCCGCGCTCTCCCTCGCGCTGCTCGGCCTCGGCGTCGGCCTCGCCACTCCCGCGGCGGCCGCGACCGCCGCGAGCGGACCGCTGCCGTTCGGCTGCAACGCCGCCACCACGCCCGGGGTGATGCACTGCCTCGGCTACACGGCGAAGAACACCCACCGCACCTCGTCCAAGGCCCGCTACCAGACCACCGGCAGCTCCACGAGCTCCGGCTACACCCCGGCCCAGCTGCGCTCCGCGTACAACCTGACCGGGACCGGCAGCTCGACCGAGACCGTCGCCATCGTCGACGCGTTCAACGACCCCAACGCCGCCGCCGACCTGGCCGCCTACCGCAGCGCGTACGGTCTGCCCGCGTGCACCGTGGCCAGCGGCTGCTTCAAGCAGGAGAGCCAGACCGGCTCCACCAGCTCGCTGCCGTCGACCGACTACGGCTGGTCCGAGGAGGAGTCCCTCGACCTCGACATGGTCTCGGCGATCTGCCCCGGCTGCCACATCCTGCTGGTCGAGGCCAGTTCCGCGACCGAGGCGGACCTGGACACGGCCGAGAACACGGCGGCGTCCGCGAGCGGCGTGGTCGCGGTCTCGAACAGCTGGGGCGGCACCGAGTCGTCCAGCGAGACCACCGACGACGCGGCGTTCAACCACCACGGCATCGCCATCACGGCCAGCTCCGGCGACAGCGGCTACGGCCCGATCTGGCCCGCCGCCTCCCCGTACGTCACGGCCGTCGGCGGCACCAGCCTGAAGACGGCGTCGAACACCCGCGGCTGGACCGAGTCCGTCTGGTCCACCTCGTCCACCGAGGGCACCGGTTCCGGCTGCTCGGCGTACGAGACGCAGCCGTCCTGGCAGACCAGCCTCAACCTGCCCGCCGGCTGCGGCAAGCGCGTCGTCGCGGACGTCTCCGCGGTCGCCGACCCGGCAACCGGCGTCGCCGTCTACGACACCGCCAACAGTTGCGGCACGAGCAGCTGGTGCGACTTCCTGATCTCGCTCGGCCTGGTCACCGGTGCCGACGGCTGGGTCCAGGTCGGCGGCACCAGCGCCGCGTCCCCGATCATCGCCTCCGTCTACGCCCTCGCCGGCAACACGTCGGGCATCGGCAACGGCTCGTACCCCTACGGCCACACCTCGGCCCTGAACGACGTGACCACCGGCTCGACCAGCACCTGCACCCCCGCCTACCTCTGCACCGCCGAGACCGGATACGACGGCCCGACCGGCCTCGGTACCCCGAACGGCACGGGAGCGTTCTAGCGCTCGCCTGATCCTTCAGCGTCCTGGCAGCCGTCTCCCCCACGCGACGGCTGCCAGGACCCTGTCAAACCATCCGGGCTCCGCGTCCGTACTACGTCTACGTGACCACCACCGAGCCGAGCCCGGAGTTCGCGCGCTACGAGGCCGAGAGCCCGTTCCCGATCGTCATCCGCACCGACTTCACCGACGACGCCGCGTGGAGCCGGGTCGTCGAGCAGCTGTTCAAGCCGCTGGACGACGGCCTCCCGCTGGCGCCGCACCTGATCTCCGACCCCCGATACGCCGACGCCGCGCACGAGCGGATCCTGCACGACGTGCTCGCGACGCTGTCCGACCCGTGGCTGCCGGACGCTGTTTTCGTCGCCGACGCCACCACCATGCGCACGCCGGGCTTCCCGCTGCTGGCCCTGGCCGTCGAGCCCGAGGACGACGAGGAGTCCGAATTCCGTGTCTTCGCGGACGCGGCGGTCGTCGTCAGCCTGAACCTCGGTTTCGGCAACATGGACTTCGAGGACTTCGCAGGGGACGAACCGTACGAACGCTGATGCGCGCTACGACGCTTGCGATTACGGCTTGCGGCTGCGGCGGACGCGGGAGCGGACGGCGCGTTGCAGGACCGGGCCGAGGTCGTCGAGCAGGCCGGCGAGCGCGGCGAGATCCTCCAGCGCGGCGAGTGCGTGCTCTGAGCCCTCCGGATCGACGCCCTCGTACAGTTCGAGCCCGACGAAGCCCGCGGCCATGGCCTTCGCGAGGCCCTTCGTGTCGATGAACTCGGAGAGCGGACTGTCGGCCATGACCCGCGCGAGGACGTTCTCGAGCTCGTCGGTCCAGAGCGACAGCCCGGCGACGGTGGCGGGGGCGAGCCTCGGCTGGCTCTGCGCGCCCGCGAGGAGTTGGCCGAGCACGTTGAGGTGGCCCGCCGCCTTCTCCTCTTTATGCAGGTCGCGGGCGAGGGCGAGCAGTTCGCTGAGGTTGTGCACATGGGCCAACCGGCCGCGGTAGAGCGCCACACGCTGCTCGGCGCCGTGGCGGCAGGCAGCCGCGAGCAGTTCGTCGACCGAGCCGTAATGGTAGAAGACCAGCGCCTGGTTCACCCCGGCCGCGGTGGCGATGGTCCTGGCCGAGGTGCCCGCGATGCCGTGCTCGGTGAGCGTCCGCAGCGCCCCGTCGAGCAACTTGGTCTTGGTGTCGGTCAAACTCGCGCCTCCTCACGCACTGGCCGCAGCCTAGTCGGTATCCCGCGCTCGGCGACGTCGACGTACTCGGCGGTGAACGAACCCCGGTAGCCGAACAGCGGGCCGAAGCTGCGGTTGACCACGTCCACCTCGATCCGGAAGCAGCCCGCGTCGTCGTCGTAGGACTCGCGCACGCACGCGTCGGCGCCGATGATCGCCGGGACGTCCACGTCGATGCGGCGCTCGCGGAACCGGTGCGCGCGCGAGCGGATGACGAGCGAGCCATCGTGCTCGGCGGTGAAGTCGAGGTCGGTGGCGAGGTGCTGGTGCGTGCCGAGGTAGTCGACGATGCAGCCGCGCTCCGGACTGTGGATCATCGTGGCGTCCCAGTAGGCGGGACGTGCGCCGGGGAAGGTGAACGTGCGCACGAACGTCACCGTCTCGCGGCCGAAGGAGTCCTCGTACGGGAAGTTCTCGATGACGAACGGCACGTCGCGCCCGGAGCGTGGCACGAGGATGTGCCGCGTGGCCCCGAGCGCGAGGAACGGCCGCACCCACCCGCCGCCCCGATGCCAGACCCGCTCCATCACGCCGCGCCCCACGCACGCTTCACCGCTGGCCAACCCGACCGAGAAGCGCCGCTGGAGTTCGGGGTGCAGCCGGTCGAATTCGTCACCCATCGCGCGGCGGAAGATCGAGTTCACGAGCATGTCGGTGCCTCCAGTCGGTCGAGAATCGCGGGCGCGGTGCTGATTCGATCCGTGTCGGTGTCCGGACGCCGCCGCAGGCAACGTCGTGCGGCAGGCGTCGTCGGCATCGGCGGCAGCCCGATCGCGACGACGGCCGCGACGCAGAGCACGACGACCGCATGCGGAGCCATCACCGCGGCCGCGAGCGTGAACGCGCCCCGCAGCACGACCTCCAGCACCGCGTGCCAGCGCGACCGCTCCGGTGGAATCCCCCGCTCCAGCCACAGCCGCAGACGGTCGAACGACCACGCCGTCGCCCACCCCATCAACGGCCGGAACACGAAGGGGTCGGCGAACCGTCCGAACCAGCCCCACCGCGGCCGATAGTCGTACCCGGTCAAGAACCGCACCCCGTCCCCCGTCGGCACGTAGCGCCAATAGCCGCTCCCGGCCGCGAGCAACGACAACGGATGCCCCGACGCGAACCGCAACGCCGAGGTCCGCATCCCGTCAGCCCGCCGCGACTCCCCCGCACACGTCCCGGTGCCGCAGAGCATCACCCCCGCGACCCGCACCCCGTACCGAAACCGCTGCGGCTCCCCGTCCGCCTGCGGCAGATAGTCGATGTGCGTGAACCGCAGATCCCACCGCTGATGCTCCCCGGGTACCTGCGTCGCCGCCCACAGCTCGTCCATCCCGGCCCGAATCCGCGCTTCGACATACAACGCCTCGGCCATGACCTCCCCCTCCGCGGTTTGAGCGATCGCTCAAGCCGCAGCATGGCAGAATTTGAGCGATCGCTCAAGAGGGGGTGCGCGTCGAGAGGGCGTCGTCGCGCCCGGGGCGGCCTCAGTGCAGGCCGGCGAGCCGTGTCAGGCTGTAGATGAGCAGGCCGGCGAGCGCGCCGACGACCGTGCCGTTGATCCGGATGAACTGCAGGTCGCGGCCGATCTGGATCTCGATCTTGCGGGAGGTCTCCTCGCCGTCCCAGGCGTTCACGGTGTCGGTGATCAGCGCGGTGATCTCGCTGCGGTAGGTGGAGACGACGTAGACGGCGGCGCCCTCGACCCAGCCGTCGGCCTTCTCGCGGAGCTTGGCGTCCGCGGTCAGCCGCTGGCCGAGGGAGCGGACGGCGTCGCTGAGCCGGGCGCGGAGGTCGCCGTCCTCGTCCGTGAACCCGTCGAGGATCATCCGGCGCAGCGCGGCCCACGCGGAGACGGCGGCGCCCTCGGTGGCCGGGTGGGTGAGCAGCTCGTTCTTGAAGCGGTCGGCGCTGGCCATGACCTCAGGGTCCTTGCGCAGGTCGTCGGCGAGCTTGGCCAGGTAGGCGTCGATGGCGCGGCGCACGGCGTGGTACGGGTCGTCGCGCACGTCGCGGGCCACGCGCAGCAACTCTCGGTGCACGCGGCGGGCCAGCCGCTCGTCGATGAAGCGCGGAGTCCAGCCCGGAGCCTCGCTCTCCACGGCCTGCTCGATCGCCTCGGGGTGCTCGACGAGCCAGTCCACGGCGCGCTGGGCTAGCAGGTCCACGAGGGGCCGGTGCGCGTCGGCTTCGGTGTAACGGGCGAGCAGCCGACCGGCGGGCGGACCGGCGGGGATGGCCTCGAGCCGGCGGGTGAGCGAGTCGGTGAGGACCTGCCGCACCTTGTCGTCGTCGAGCACGGTCAGCGCGCCGCGGATCATGCCGCCCGCCTCGTGCGCCACCCGGTCGGCGTGCGCCGGGTCGGAGAGCCAGGCGCCGAGCCGCGCGGACAGCCCGACGGCACGCAGCCGGCCGCGGACCACCGACTCGGAGAGGAAATTCTCCCCGACGAACTCGCCGAGCGAGCGGCCGAGCGCCTCCTTGCGGTTCGGAATGATCGCGGTGTGCGGGATCGGCAGGCCCAGCGGATGCCGGAACAGCGCCGTCACCGCGAACCAGTCCGCGAGCGCGCCGATCATCGCCGCCTCCGCCGCCGCCTCGACGTACCCGGCCCACCCCGCGCCCCGCCCGCTCTGCCAGCGGGCCAGTACGTACACGACGGTGGCGACGACCAGGGCGGCCGTGGCCACCGCCTTCATCCTGCGCAGCCCGCGGCGCTTGCCGGCCTCGGCCGGTGACAGTGCTCTCACCTCAGCATTGTCACCCGGACGAGCGATGAACGGCGGCAAGATCGCTCAAAGCGGACGTCAGCCGCGCAGCTCGGGGAACTCCTCGTCGCGCCACTCGCGCAGCCCGACCGACCCGAGCGCCGCCTGTTCCTCGCGTCCGCGCAGGTCCACGCGGCGGATCTTGCCGGAGATGGTCTTCGGCAGCTCGAAGAACTCGATGCGGCGTACGCGCTGGTACGGGGCCAGGTGCTCGCGGGCGTACTTGAGGATGTCGGCCGCGGTCTCCCGGGACGGCTCGTATCCGGCGGCGAGTGCGATGTACGCCTTCGGGACCGCGAGCCGCAGCTCGTCGGCCGCGGGAACGACGGCCGCCTCGGCGACGGCCGGGTGCTCGATCAGCACGCTCTCCAGCTCGAACGGCGAGATCTTGTAGTCGGAGGCCTTGAAGACGTCGTCGGTGCGGCCGATGTAGAAGATGTATCCGTCGGCGTCCCGGGAGGCCACGTCGCCGGTGTGGTAGTAGCCGTTCGCCATGGCCTCGGCGTTGCGCTCGGGGTCGCCCTGATAGCCCGTCATCAGACTCATCGGGCGCTGCGCCAGGTCGACGCAGATCTCTCCCTCGTCGGCCGGTTCGCCGGAGACCGGGTCCACCAGGACGATGGGGACGCCGGGGAGCGGCAGGCCCATGGAACCCGGCTTGACGGGCATCCCGGGCACGTTGCCGACGGCGAGCGGCAGCTCGGTCTGGCCGTAGCCGTCCCGGATGGTCAGGCCCCACGCCTGCCGCACCTGGTCCATGACCTCAGGGTTCAGCGGTTCACCCGCCGACATCAGCTCGCGCAGCGCGCCCGGGCCGCCGGAGAGGTCCGCCTTGATCAGCATCCGCCACACGGTCGGCGGCGCGCAGAACGTGTTCACCCCGGCGCGCCGGATCTGGTTCTGCAGCGCGGCGGCGTCGAAGCGCTTGTAGTTGTAGATGAAGATCGTCGCCTCGGCGATCCACGGGGCGAAGAAGCAGCTCCACGCGTGCTTCGCCCAGCCCGGCGACGAGATGTTCAGATGCACGTCGCCGGGCTTCGCGGCCACCCAGAACGACGTGGCCAGATGCCCGACCGGATACGAGACCTGCGTGTGCTCGACCAGCTTCGGCCGGTTGGTCGTGCCCGAGGTGAAATACAGCAGCTGCGGGTCCGACGGCGCCGTGCCCGGATGCGGGGTCGGCGGCACCTCATGCGCGTAGGCGTCGCGGTAGGCGATCCAGCCGTCCGGAACGCCGATTCCGTCACCGTCACCGCCGCCGCCGACCGCGAACCGCGAGTACGCGCCGGGCACGCCCTCGAACTTGGCCGCGTCCGCCGCGTTCACCAGCACGTGCTTCACGCCGCCGCGCTCGATCCGGTCGGCGAGATCAGCCGGCCCGAACGCCGTCGTCGTCGGCAGGATGACCCCGCCGAGCTTCATCACCGCGAGCATCGACTCCCAGAGCTCGACCTGGTTGTCGAGCATCAGCAGCACGCGATCGCCGCGGCCCACGCCGTGCGCCGCGAGATGCGCCGCGACCTGGTCGGAGCGGCGGGCCATCTCGTCGAAGGAGTATTTCGCCTCGGAACCGTCCTCCTCGACGATCCACAGCGCCGGACGATCGACCCCGCGCGCGACCGCGTCGAACCAGTCCACCGCCCAGTTGAACCGCTCGCCGAAGTCCGGCCACGCGAAGCGCGCGACCGCCGCGGCGTAGTCCCGCGACGACTCCTGCAGCAGATCCCGCGCGGCGCGGTACTTCTCGGTCGTCGACGCCATCGTCGTCCATCCTCCGCAGATTGAAGTGACTTGAATTTAACAGCAGCGTCGCCGCTCGCGTCGATCACGCCCGCACATTGGACGAATCGCAGTCCACATTTCCCAGGACAGAGAGAGGCGTGATCCTTGAGCACTATCGACGCGGGTGTGGAGCCCGCTGCCCCGGCCGCGGCGCAGGGCGGGTTGAAGAAGAACGCGGTCGGCATGGTCGGTGTGATCTTCATGGTGCTGGCCACGGCGGCGCCGATCACGGCGATGACAGGCAATCTGCCGATCGCGATCGGGTCGGGCAACGGCGCGGGGACACCGGGCGCGTTCCTGTTCGCCACCGCCGTGTTGGCCGTATTCACCATCGGCTACGGGGCGATGGCCCGGCATGTGACCGCGACCGGCGCGTTCTACGGGTTCATCACGCGCGGTCTCGGGCGCGCGGCGGGCCTCGGTGCCGGGCTGATGGCGACGTTGGCGTACATGGTGTTCGAGGGCTCGCTCATCGGCATCTTCGCGTCCTTCTTCAAGACCGACGTGGAGACGTTCGGCGGGCCGAAGATCAGCTGGATCGTGTACGCGCTGGTCGGGATCGTGGTGATCGCGGGCCTGGGCTACTTCGACATCTCCATCTCCGGCAAGGTGCTCGGCGTGTTCCTGGTCGCCGAGGTGGTGATCCTCGCCGCGCTCGGGCTGGCGGTGCTCTTCCACGGCGGCGGGTCGTCCGGGCTGCAGACACAGTCGCTGAACCCGGGCAACGCGTTCACGGCCGTGGCCGGGGGCAGCGCGGCGATCGGGCTGTTCTTCGCCTTCTGGTCCTGGGTCGGCTTCGAGACCACCGCGGTCTACGGCGAGGAGTCGCGCAATCCGACGAAGATCATCCCGCGGGCCACGCTCATCGTGGTCATCGGGCTCGGGCTTTTCTACACGTTCATCGCGTGGATGACGATCTCCGGCAACGGGCCCTCGCAGGCGATCGCGATCTCGAACGGCTCGACCGGCAACGCGTTCGACCTGTTCTTCGGCATCACGCAGAAGTTCATCGGCGTGTGGGCCAAGGACGTCTACATGGTGCTGACCGTGACCGGCTCGTTCGCGTGCGCGCTGGCGTTCCACAACTCGGCCTCGCGCTACCTGTTCGCGTTCGGGCGGGATGAGCTGCATCCGGTGACGCGCCACCTCGGCCGCACGCACCCGGCGCACAAGTCCCCGCACATCGCCTCGATCGTGCAGTCGATCGTCACGCTCGCGATCACGCTCGGGTTCTTCTGGTTCCAGGCCCCGACGAAGGCCGCGCCGGACGTCCCGTACTACTTCGAGTTCGGACTGCTCGCGATCATGGGCACGATGGCGATCCTGATGGTGCAGGCGATCTGCTCGATCTCGGTGATCTGGTACTTCCACATCACCAAGCACGAACCGGGATCCTCGGTCCTTGAGACGCGCAGTTGGTGGCGCACGCTGCTGGCCCCGGCGGTCGGCGCGCTCGGCATGGTGTACGTGGTCTACCTGCTGTTCAGCCACCTGAGTTTCGCGGCGGGCGCGGCCGCGACGAGCCCCGTCTATCAGATCACCCCCTACCTGGTGATCGGGATCGGCGTGGTCGGGCTCGTGGTGGGCCTGGTGCTGCGCGCCGTGAATCCGGAGCGGTACAAGAAGATCGGCGCGACCGTGCTCGCCGACGCGGCGGACAAGGACGCGTAGCCATGACGTACCGGGCCGTGATCCGCGGCGAGTCCTTCGCCTTCGCGAACCTGCGCGAGCTGCTCGCGGCGGCGAACGAGGAGAAGTCGGGCGACCAGCTGGCCGGGATCGCGGCCCGGGACGAGCGGGAGCGGGTGGCCGCGAAGATCGCGCTGGCGGACGTGCGGCTGTCCGAGATCGTCGCCGAACCGCTCGTCGACGACGAGGTGACCGACGCCGTCTCGCGGCCGGCGAACGCGGCCGCCTTCACCGAGATCGCGTCGCTGACGGTCGGCGAGTTCCGCGAGCACGTGCTCGATCCGGGGTTCGCGGCCCGCTGGCGGGCCGGGCTGTCCGCCGCGGTCACGCCGGAGATCGCGGCGGCCTGCGCGAAGCTGATGAGCAATCTGGACCTGGTCGCGGCCCCGAAGCCGCTGCGGGTCGAGACGCGCTGCCGCGGCGCGATGGGCGGCGCGGGCGTGCTCGGCGTGCGGGCCCAGCCGAACCATCCGACGGACGACGTGCCGGGGATCCTGCTGTCGGCGCTCGACGGCCTCGGCTTCGGGTGCGGCGACGCGATGCTCGGCGTGAACCCGGCGACCGAGTCGGTCGGCGCCGTGGCCGCGATCCTGCACGGGCTGCACGACCTGATCGCGGCGCTCGGCGTGCCGACGCAGACCAGCGTGCTGGCGCACATCACCACGCAGCTCGCGGCCCTGGAGGCGGGCGCGCCGGTGGACCTGCTGTTCCAGTCGATCGCCGGGACCGAGGGTGCGAACCGCTCGTTCGGCATCGATCTGGCGCTGCTGGCCGAGGGCCGGGCGGCCGCGCTCGCGCACCACGCGTCGCGTCCCGGGGAGTTCGTCGGCGACCACCAGGTCATGTATTTCGAGACCGGGCAGGGCAGCGCGCTGTCGGCCGAGGCGCACCACGGCATCGACCAACTGACGATCGAGGCCCGCGCGCAGGCCGTGGCGCGCCTTTTCGATCCGTTCCTCGTCAATTCCGTCGTCGGCTTCATCGGGCCCGAATATCTGGCGGATGCGACGCAGATCACCCGGGCCGGGCTTGAGGACCACTTCGTCGGCAAGCTGATGGGCGTGCCCACCGGAGTCGACGTCTGTTATACGAACCACGCGAACGCCGACCAGAACAGCAACGACGCGCTGCTCGTGCTGCTGGCCGCGGCGGGATGCGGCTATGTGATGGGCGTGCCGGGAGGCGACGACGTGATGTTGAACTATCAGACCACGAGCTATCACGACGTGGCGACGGTGCGCCGGACCCTCGGGCTGCGTCCCGCACCGGCTTTCGAGGCGTGGCTGGAGGCGAACGGCCTGTGGCGCGACGGGGCTCCGGCACCGCGTCCGGCGTGGCCCACGTCGCTGCCGGAGCTGGACGTCACCGCCATCGGCGGCCGGCCGGTCCGCGAACTCGTCGCGCGGGCGGCGGCGTGAACCGCGCGCCCGCGACCTGGGTCAATGGTCTGACACCGGCGCGGCTCTATCTGGGCCGCGCCGGCACCTCGTACCCGACGAACGCCCTGCTCGCGCTGCGGGCCGACCACGCGGCCGCCCGCGACGCCGTGCAGGCCCCGCTGCCCGCGTACTTCGACCCGGGCGTCGGCCCGCTGGTCGCGGCACAGTCCCGGGCCGGGTCGCTGCAGCAGTACCTGCGGCGCCCCGACCTAGGACGACGGCTTTCCGACGCCTCGCGCGAAGTGCTCGCCGCGCAGTGTCCGCCCGGTGCCGACGTGCAGTTCGTGATCGGCGACGGGTTGTCGTCGGCCGCCGTGCGCACCCAGGTGCCGAAGCTGCTGCCGGAGTTGATCCGAGGCTGCGAGCGGCACGGCTGGAGCGTCGGCGCGCCGATCCTCGTGCGGCACTGCCGGGTCGGGATCATGAACGACGTCGGCGAGGTGCTCGATCCGAAGGTCGTCGTGCTGCTGATCGGGGAGCGGCCCGGCCTGGCGACGGCCGAGAGCCTGTCGGCGTACTTCGCGCATCGGCCCCGACCCGGGCACACGGATGCGGAGCGGAATCTGATCTCGAACATCCACGACGCCGGGGTCGCGATCCCGGACGCGGTGCGGCGCGTGCTCGCCTTCGTGGAGGCCCTGCTGGACGCGGGGCGCAGCGGCGTCGATGTGAAGGAGCCGCCGCTCCGCCCCGCGTCGGTGCTCAGTCCTCTGCCAGGGACTCCTCGCTGATCAGCGACTCGTGCGCGCTGCCACGCAGGCCGAGCGTGGCCAGCAGCGCGGCGCCCAGCGCGCAGACGCCGCAGACGACGTAGCCGATCGAGTAGGCGTTGTCGAGGGCGTGGAAGGCCACGTCCTTGAGCGGGTTGAAGGGCACCGTCTGCCCGCTGGGGAGTGTGACGGTTCCGGGGACGGCGTTGGCGCCCAGCGGGCCCGAGTTCACGGCGCCGACCGCGGCTTCGAGGGCGGGCTTCTGCGCTGCGGGCGCCGCGGCGGCCGACTTGTTGAACGCGGCGAGCGCGCTCTGCAGGGCCTGGTTCGAGGACACCTTCGACGAGATCTCGGCGGCGGCGCGGCTCAGCGCGATGGCACCGATCACGGCCGGTCCGAGCGTGAACCCGAAGTCGCGCAGCAGGCTCGTCGAACCGCTGGCCATGCCCGCAAGATGGTTCGGCACGGTGTTCACGGCCACGGCGGTCACCGCGGAGAGCGCGAACGCGAAGCCGATGCCGACGACGATCAGCGGGACGACGACCGGCGCGACGGAGAGGTTCGACGCGGACAGTCCGGAGAGCCAGAGGTCTCCCGCGCCGATCAGCGCGAAGCCCACGCCGAGCGTCCACTTCGGATTGTAGTGTTCGAGCACCCGCGAGACGACCGGCGTGAGGATCAGCGCCATGCCGTTGAGCATCAGGAACGCGAGCGCGGTCTTGAGCGGCGTGAAGCCCTGGATCGCGGAGAGCCGGATGCTCGTGGAGTACGCGGTGCCGAGGTAGGCGAACATGCCGATGACGGTCGCGATCGCGGCGACCGCGAAGGCGCGGTTCCGGAACAGGTCGAGGCGCAGCAGCGGGGCCGCCGACCGGTTCTCCACCACGATGAACAGCGCCAGGAACACGACGGCGAGGATGAATCCGCCGATGACGCCGCCGCTCCCCCAGCCGCTCGTCGGGCCCTGGATGACCGCGTAGAGCAGGGCGAACAGCGAGACGGCGATGGTGACCTGACCGGGCCAGTCGAGTGAACGTCCCTCGGGCGCGGAGGAGTCCTTGGCCCAGACGAGGGACACGACGGTGCTGATCGCGGCGAGCCCGAGCACGGCGACGAAGGCCCAGCGCCAGGTCGCGTACTGGTCGGAGCCGAACGCGTAGCGCGCGAGCCAGCCGCCGAGCACCGGTGAGACGAATCCGCCGGACGAGAGCGCGGCGGCCCAGATCGAGATGGCCCGGGAGCGGTCGCGCGCGGTGTGCGTCCCGGCGGCGACCATGGCGAGCGTCGTCGGGAAGATCGCCGCGGCGCCGATGCCGGAGATGATCTGGCCGCTCCACAGCACCAGCACCCGGGTGCCGGTCGAGGAGGCGGCGCCGGGCGTCAGCACGCTGATCGTCTGCCCGACGACCAGCAGCAGCGAGCCGATCACCAGCAGCCGCTTGCGCCCGAACAGGTCGCCGAGCACGCCGAAGGTGAGTTCGAGCAGCGTCACCGGCACCAGGAAGGCGTCGGATATCCAGGTCAACTGGGCGGAACTGGTCCCGAGGTCCTGCTGGAACAGTCCATTGAGCACGGCCGGGATCGCGAGCGCGACCTGCGCCACGCAGACCGCGATCGCCGCGGCGGCGAGTGTTCCCCGGCTCAGCCGGGCGTGCGCCGCGGTGCCCGCGGCGGCGTCGAGTCGGACAGGGGTGGACAACGGTGGCCTCCTGTGTCCCGAAGTGGGGGTGGTTCCTTGCCAGGAGGGTGCCACACGCGGCCGAAAACGTACAGGTTTCCTGATAATTATTTTGCGGCGGCGAAGCTGATCAAGAAGGGGACGGGTGGCTCAGTGCGGCAGGTGGCCGCTGAGAGCGGCGCGGCAGGACAGCAGGCTGCCGCGCAGCTGGTCGATCTGCCGGTCGGTGAGACCGACAAGCATCCTGTCTTCCAAGGCGGCCACCTGGTCGCGGTACTTCGCCAGCAGTTCGCGGCCGGCGAGGGTCAGCGCGAGCACGAGGCGGCGGCGGTCGCGTTCGTCGCGGTGCCGTTCGATCAGGCCGAGGTCGCGCAGCGCGGAGACCATGTCGGCCATCGCCTGCGCCGTCACGAAGGAGTTGCGGGCGAGCTGGGCCGACGTCAGGTTCGGGTGGCGTTCGAGCACGGTCAGCGCGGTGTACTGCAGGGCGGTCATGCCGTCCGGGCGCACGATGTCGTCGAGCGCGGCGCGGACCGCGAGCTCGACCTGCTTCATCACGTACAGCAGCGACGGCTCGCCCTCGACGGTGCCGCGGGACAGCCGCTGCGGCGCCGGCGCGTGCTCCTCTCCCCGACCACCAACCATGAGCTGCATCCTAGGGGCTGTCGGCGGCAACCCGTAGGATGCGGCTCATGGTTGATCGACCACTGACGTTGATGGCGGTGCACGCCCACCCGGACGACGAGGCGACGGGCACCGGCGGGGTGTTCGCCCGGTACGCGGCGGAGGGCTTCCGCACCGTGCTCGTGACGTGCACGGACGGGAGCTGCGGCGACGCGCCCGGCGGCATCAAACCGGGCGAGCCCGGGCACGACCCGGCGGTCGTCGCGGCGCTGCGCAAGGGCGAACTCGAGGCGGCCTGCGAGGTGCTCGGGATCTCCGACCTGGAGCTGCTCGGCTACGCGGACTCCGGGATGATGGGCTGGCCGCAGAACGAGGCCCCCGGCGCCTTCTGGAACACGCCGGTCCCGGAGGCCGCCGACCGGCTGGCCGAGCTGATGCGCGAGTACCGGCCGGACGTGGTCGTCACCTACGACGAGAACGGCTTCTACGGCCACCCGGACCACATCCAGGCGCACCGGATCACGATGGCGGCCGTCGCGCAGAGCGGCGTCCCGGCGAAGGTCTACTGGACCACCGCGCCGCGCTCGATGTTCGAGGAGATGGGCCGCCTGGTCCGCGAGGCCGGCGGCGACTGGGACGAGCCGGAGGACGAGAACGGCGAGCAGACCATGCCCGAGATCGGCCTCCCGGACGGCGAGATCTCGACCTGGGTGGACGTGACCAAGTACGGCCAGCAGAAGTTCGACGCCCTCAAGGCGCACGCCAGCCAGAGCGACAGCATCTTCTTCCTCAACCTCGGCGTGGAGACGTTCACGCAGCTCATGGGCGTCGAGACCTTCGTCCGCGTCCAGGACTCCACCGCCGCCCCGCTGCCCGAGGACGACCTGTTCGCCGGGCTGCGCTGACCCGCTAGCCGCCCTCGTCGAACAGGCTGAGCTGCGTGGGCGGCGCGACCGTCGGCGATGCGGGCTCCGGCTGCGGGATGTTGCGGGCGGAACCGCGTTCGGGGCGGGTCATGCCGTATCCGGCCGCGTATTCGTGCACGAGGTTCGTGACCTTCTCGCCGTACCAGGCGGGAAGGTATGAGCCTCGGCGGTACAGGCCGCGGTAGCGCGGCACAAGCTCCGGGTGGCGCTCCTTCAGCCAGGCCGCGTACCACTCGCGGGCGCCGGGGCGCAGGTTCAGCATCAGCGGGGTGACGGATCTCGCGCCGGCCCGGGCGATCGCCTCGACCGTGGCGCGCAACTGCTCCGGCGAGTCGGACAGGTGCGGCAGGATCGGGGCCATCAGCACGGAGCAGCCGATGCCCGCGTCGGCGAGCGTGCGGACGGCGTCGAGGCGGCGGGCGGGGCTCGGCGTGCCGGGCTCGACCTCGCGCCACAGCTTCTCGTCCACGAAGCCGATCGACATGCTCAGCCCCACGTCCACGTCCCGCGCGGCGCGCGTGAGCAGCGGCAGGTCGCGCAGCATCAGCGTGCCCTTGGTGAGGATCGAGAAGGGCGTTCCGGAGTCGGCGAGCGCGCCGATGATCCCGGGCATCAGCCGGTAGCGGCCCTCAGCACGCTGATAGCAGTCCACGTTCGTGCCCATCGCCACGTGCTCGCGCCGCCACGACCTTCCGGCCAGCTCGCGGCGCAGCACGTCCGGCGCGTTCACCTTGACCACGATGCGGGTGTCGAAGTCGTGCCCGGAGTCGAAGTCGAGGTACGTGTGCGTCTTGCGCGCGAAGCAGTAGACGCAGCGATGCCCGCAGCCGCGGTACGGGTTCACCGTCCAGCCGAAGAAGGGCGAGTCGCCGGGCACGCGGTTGAGCACCGTCTTCGCGCGCACCTCGTAGAACGTCGAGCCGCGGAAGCCGGGGGTGTCGAAGGTGCGCACGACCGGATCCGCCTCGAACAGGGCGCCCTGCGGGGAGCCGCCGTCCTCCGCGTCGATCAGCTGTCCGGACCATCTCACGCCCGCCACTATAGAACATGTGTTCGATGCGATGCCAGGGAACAACTCCCCCGCGCCCCGGGTTGTTCAAATTTGAAATCGGGCGTACGCTCGAGAACGAGTTCAAATTTGAAGCCAAGCGAAGAGCTTCCAGGAGCGATCATGGCGACCGAGATCCCCGCAGCGTCCATCCGCACGCGCGTGACCATTCCGCTGACCTTCGGCGACGGGTACTCCGTGACGGCCGAGGCCGTGACCTTCCACGGCCTCGTCGACGGCGCCGAGCACGTGGCGCTGCTGCTCGGCGACCGGTCCGCCGGGACCACGCCGCTGGTCCGGATGCACTCCGAGTGCCTGACCGGGGACGTGTTCGGCTCCATGCGCTGCGACTGCGGGCCGCAGCTGCGCGAGGCGGTCGAGCGGATCGAGAACACCGGCGGCGTGCTGCTGTACCTGCGGCAGGAGGGCCGCGGGATCGGGCTGTACAACAAGCTCGACGCGTACGCGCTGCAGGACGCCGGGCTGGACACCTACCAGGCCAACCTGGCGCTCGGCCTGCCCGAGGACGGCCGCGACTACACCGCCGCCGCGCAGATGCTCGCCGCGCTCGGCATCACCGAGATCGACCTGCTGAGCAACAACCCCGACAAGGCCCGGCAGCTGCGCGACCTCGGCGTGCGGATCGACGAGTCGGTGCCCACCGGCGTGCACGCCACCCCGAACAACCTGCGCTACCTAACCGCCAAGGTCGAGCACACCCACCACACCATCGCGCTCGCCCCGGCGATGGGCTGACCGAAAGGCCGCGAGATGAAGGCCGTCACCGTCTCCGCTTTCCACGCCGAACCCGAACTGACCGAACTGCCCACCCCCGAGCCCGGCCCCGGCGAACTGCTGGTCCGGCTGCTGGCCGCCGGACTCAACCCCTTCGACTGGAAGGTGGCGGACGGCGCGCTCGAGGACGCCGTGCCGCACGCCTTCCCGCTCGTGCTCGGCTCGGACGGCGCCGGCCTGGTCGTGCGCACCGGACCCGGCGTCACCCGCTTCCGCGAGGGCGACCGGGTGTACGGCCAGTTCATGCGGCTGCCGGAGGGTCAGGGCTCGTACGCCGAGTTCACCCTCGCGCACCAGGACGGCAAGCTCGCGCTGATCCCGGCCGAGCTCGACTATCCGCTGGCCGCCGCGCTGCCGACCGCCGGGGTCACCGCGTACCAGGCGGTCGAGGCGGTGGATCCGAAGGACGGCCAGACGCTGCTGATCAACGGCGCGAGCGGCGGGGTCGGGCAGTCCGCGATCCAGTTCGCGGCCCGGCTCGGCGCGCGGGTGCTGGCCACCGGCACCGCGGACGTGGCCGACTACCTGCGGGAGCTCGGCGCGCACACCGTCATCGACTTCACCGAGGCGCCGACGCACGAGCAGGTGGCCGCCGCGTACCCGGACGGCATCGACGCGGTGCTGGACCTGGTCACCCCGTCCGGCGCCGACATCGGTGCCCTGACCGCGCTGGTCCGGACGGGCGGCACCGTGGTGAGCACGAACTACGCCACCGATCCGGAGGCGCTGGCCGGACGCGGCGTGCGCGGCGTGAACCTCGGCAACGACCCGACTCCCGAGACGCTGACCGAGCTCGCGAACCTGGCGGCGAACGGCGAACTGCGGGTGCGGATCGAGCACACGGTCCCGCTGGCCGAGGCCCCGGCGGCGGTCGCCCGGGCCCGCGCCGGTCACGCGCGCGGCAAGACCGTGATTCTGCCCTGAGGAACGAAAGAGAGAAGTAGGCTGAGATCGTGGCTGAGCTCGCGGAACAGGTGCAATGGCTGTCCCAGGACGAGATGAGGGCGTGGCTGGCGTTTTTCGCCGCCGCGGCGTTGCTTGACCGCAAGCTGGATCAGCAGCTCAAGGACGAGTCCGGGCTCACGCACGTGCAGTACGAGGTCCTCTCGCGGCTGAGCGAGGCGCCGAACCGCGAGCTGCGGATGACCGAACTCGCCGAGACGCTCTTCACCACGCAGAGCGGCACCACGTATCAGATCTCGCAGTTGGAGAAGGCCGGGTACGTCCGTCGGCGCGAGTGCCGCGGCGGTCCGCGCGGGGTCTGGGCGGTGCTCACCGACGCCGGTTTCGAGGTGCTCAAGCAGGCGGCGCCGGGGCACGTCCGCGCCGTGCGCAAGCTGCTCATCGACGTGCTGACGCCGGACGAGATCAGCGCCGTCGCCGACGGTCTCGGCCGGGTGCGGGACCGCATGCTCGACCAGGGCGAGTACCCGGGGGTCAGCGCGGCGCTGAGCCGACACTCCGAGTGATCCGCTAGCGCCGGCCGCCGAGGGCCCGGTTGCGCCAGTAGCCGAAGGTAGCCGCGGGATCGCCGGCGAGGGCCCAGGGGTTGCTCACGCCGAGGTCCCCGATGAGCTCGAAGATCGGGGCCGCCTGCTCCACGCGGTTGCCGAAGCACAGGCCGTGCGCCAGGTAGTGCAGGTCGGGCACGTCCTGCGCGTAGACCCGGCCGCGGCGCCGGAACCAGCGGTCGAAGGCGACGTCGAGGTCGTACATCGCGGCCTCGGAGATCCAGATGTCGTTCAGCGCCAGGTCCACCGCGTTGTGCCGGGTCTGGCCGAACTTGAACTCCTCGACCCGCGCGACGAGCGGCAGCACCGCGAGCGGCGAGCCGTACGGGGCCCGCTGCGCGCATTCTCGTGCGAGATTGTGCGCCGTCGCCGCCGAGCCGTGGTACCGGCTGGAGAAGTACCGCAGCACCTGGTGGCAGGCCTCGCGGTTGAACGGGTCGCGGCGCTGCAACTCGCCCCACCAGCCGTCGATCTCGCGCTGGCCGCCCGGGTAGAGCCGGGCGACCGTGAGCAGCGAGACCACCGGCACCGGATCGGTCGGGGCGGCCTTGGCGGCGGTGATGCAGGCCTCGACGGTGGCGTCGAGGCGCATCGTGGCCACCGAGCCGTCCCGCGCGGCGACCCGGAAGGTGCGCACCACCTCGACCTCGGCGCGCAGCACCAGCGCGTCCACGTTGTCGGGCTGGGCGACCTGCCAGGTCTCCACGCACTTGCCGCCGGCCGCGGCGTCCGCGAGGACCCGGATCCGGTGCGTTCGCCGGTCCCAGTCCGCGCCGGTCCGCTCCAGCAGTTCCCGCACGCCGACCCAGCGCCCGATGCCGACGTCCTCCACCGCGGTCCGCAGTTCGCGGTCCCGCAGGCAGATGTCGAATACGGGCTTGAATCCCCGGCCGCCCAGCGACGCCACTACCGCCGCCCTACAGGTCCGTCGCCAGCACGTCGTCCGGCCCGCCCGAGCGGGTCGCCGCGGCCAGGATGCCGTCGTGCTCGTCCTCGTCCGCGCCGCGCATGGTGTCGAGGGAGACCTCGAGCCGCTCGGTGCGGTAGTACGAGCTGCCGCTGCGCCAGAACCAGACGAGCGGGATGATGCCGATCGCGAGCGCGCCGAGGCCGATCACCTTCGTCTCGGTGTCCAGCGTCGGCAGCGCCTGGAAGAAGACCCAGACCATGAACCCGGCGCCGAGCAGCGGCCAGAGTCCGATGAAGACCGCGTTGCCCACGGACTTCGCCAGCACCTTGCGGTACGCCACGATGACCGCGATCGCCGCGAGGCTGTAATACACGCAGATCTGCAGGCCGATCGCGCTGAACGCGTCGCTCATGATGGTGCCGAGCGAGCCGACCTTGTTGGAGAGCACGAACAGCACGAGGCTGATGACGCCGACGACGCCGAGCGCGATCAGCGGGGTCTGCCGGGTCGGGTGCACCCGGCCGAGCGCGCGCGGCAGCGTGTTGTCCCGGCCCATGGCGAACAGCGAGCGGCTGACCTGGATCAGCGTGGTCTCCAGGGTGGCGACGGTGGAGAGCATCACCGCGATGACCATGATCTTGCCGCCGGTCCCGGCCCACACGGTATCGCCGAGCGCGGACAGCACGTTGGCGGCGTTGTCGTTGATCTGGCCCGGGGTCAGGTTCAGGTTGACCACGACGGCGTAGAGCTCGAACAGGCCGAGCGAGATCAGCACGCCGACCAGGCCGCTGGTGCCAGTGGTGCGCCAGGCGCGCTTGGTCTCCTCGCTGAGGTTGCAGGTGACGTCCCAGCCCCAGTAGTAGAACGCGGCGACGAGCGCTCCCGCCGCGAAGCCGCTGCCGCCGTGGAAGGCGCCGAGGCTGAACCAGTGCCAGCTGAAGTGCGTGACGTGGCCGCTGCGGAAGAGCGCGACCAGCCCGAAGACGAGCAGGATGGCCACCTCGACGCCGGTCATGATCCACTGCGCGTGCGCGGTGATCCGCACCCCGACGCCGACCAGCGCCAGCATGACGAGGAACCAGATGGCGCCCACGATCAGCGTGTCGGTGGTGTTGGCCGCGGCCGAGGCGGAGAACAGCGAGAGCGTCGCGGTTCCGGCGGGCAGCGAGCCGATGACCATGAAGATCAGCGCGGAGACGACCAGCGCCCAGCCGGCGATGAAGCCGAGCGCCGGGTGCAGCGCGCGGGCGACCCACGAGTAGCTGGCGCCCGCGTTGACGTCGACCCGGGTCAGGTAGCTGAAGGCGAAGGCGATGCCGAGCATCGGTATGCCGCAGTAGAGCAGCGCGGCCGGTCCGGCGTAGGCGACCGCCCCGATCAGCGCGGCGGTGGTGCCGGCGATCGAGTAGGCGGGGGCCGTTCCGGCCACGGCCATCACCGTGGAGTCGAACCGGCCCAGTGATTCACCGCGTAGCCGCTGCCCGCTCGTGTCCGGGGCCGTGGCCCGCTGGGTTGTCGTCATGGTGCTGTGCTCCTCGCTCGTCGCTCAGATCCGGGGTGGTGCGGGGTACGGAAGCGCAGGGTATGGCCGGGTGGAACGCGTGCCTATGGGCAGGATGTACAAGTGGTGCGCCGGATTCTGGCGTGCTGCCACGAGCCGGGGGCTTCTTCGTGAGCCCACACCGTACACGCGGGAACTGAAAGGGCAAAGCCGTGTGCCGGCTGTTCGCGATCCGGCATACGAGATCGTAATTCCACGCTTAGATATCTTGGTCGCGCGACCGTCACACGGCCGAAATCATGCGGATTCCGGCCGTGCTTCACGGATCTTTTGCACGCGGGCCGCGCCGGGCTTCGCGCAATCGTTATCAGTGGAAGACGATGGCGTGGCCCCCGGCGATGCTCGCCCGGCACGCGGCGCGCAACTCCCGCCAGGCCCACAGTTCCGCCGCGAAGCGCTCGTCGTCCGGGTCGATCGCGCCGAGGACGTCGGCCAGGCCGTCGAGTTCGGCGAGCAGCCGCTGACTGGATCCGACCATCCCGGCCCCGGCGATCCCCTGCTCCTCGGGCAGGTAGAGCGGGTCGGCGAAGTCCACGGGCACGTAGTAGCCCGCGTCGTCCGCGTGGCAGAGCAGGTGCGAGGAGAGCATCATCGTCTCGGTCATGACCAGGTCGTAGTCGTCCTCGTGGTCCGCCGAGCCGTCCGCGGGGGCGGGTGTGAGCTTCCGGTCTTCGAGCACGTACACATAAGCCCGGCGCAGCAGACTCAGCCAGCTGTACGGGAATCCGCCCGAATACGCGTGTTCGGGCGGCGCGCCGACGCCCTCCGGCGCGTGCCAGAGAACGTCCTCGGCGGCGATCGCGGCGCTCAGCGCGGCGAATTCCTCAGGTTGGTCGGACGACGGTCCGACGGATATGGCGAGTCCCACGCCCGGCAGCGTAGCTGAAGCAGCCTTTACCCGTGGTTCCTTGCCGCCGCGGTTACCGAGCAGTACGACGAGATGAGCTGCCCACTTGCGATGGAGGAAACTGCGATGAATTCTCGGGCGACGCGGCGAAAGCCGTTGAGAGCGCTCACATCCCTGCTGCTGGCCGCCGCGACCGGACTGCTCGGCACGTCCGTCGGCGCCGGGCCCGTGCACGCCGCCGCTTCCGGCAAGGCCGGTACGTCCGGCACGCTCTGGTTCGACAACGCCGCCGACTCGGTGCTGACCGTGCAGAACGGCCAGTACGTGGACGGATACGGGCGCGACGTCGTGCTGCGCGGGTTCAACGTCTCCGGCGAGTCGAAGCTGGCGGAGCACGAGGGGCTGCCGTTCGCGAGCGTGGCCGACGCGCAGAAGTCGGCGGCGGCGATGCGGAACCTGACCGGGGCGGACGCCGTCAGGTTCCTGATCACCTGGGCGTACATCGAGCCGGAGCCCGGTCAGATCGACTACACGTACCTGAACAGCGTGGTCGCGCAGATGCAGGCGTTCCTCGACGACGGCGTCTACGTGTTCGTCGACTTCCACGAGGACCTCTACTCGCGCTACATCTTCAACTCGGGCAGCTGGTACACCGGCGACGGCGCGCCCGACTGGGTCATCGCGGACGGCGACTACCCGACCGAGAACTGCGGCGCGTGCGTGACCTGGGGCCAGAACCTCACGTCGAACGCGGCGGTCCAGGACGCCATGTACGACTTCTGGCACAACCGGACCCTGACGACCACGGCCGGCCAGATCTCCGTACAGGACGAATTCCTCTCCACGGCCAAGACCTCGCTCGCCTACCTCAAGTCCTCGCTGAGCGCGGCCGAGTTCGACCACGTGCTCGGCGTCGATCCGTACAACGAGCCGTACGCGGGCAAATACGACTCCGGACAGACCAGCGCGACCTGGGAGAGCGGCGTGCTCTGGCCGTTCTACGAGAAGTTCCGCACCGAGATGGACGCCGCGGGCTGGCAGGCGAAGCCCGCGCTGATCGAACCGAACGTCTTCTGGAACACGGACATCTCCTTCGAGCAGCAGGCCGGCGGGCTCACCAACATCGGCTCTATCGGCACGCGCTACGTGTTCAACTCGCACTTCTACGACGCCGCCGCCATCTCGGGCGTGCTGATGTGGGGGCACGCGTCGGACGGCCAGTACATCTCGGAGTTCGACACCATCCGGAGCGACGCGGCGACGCTCGGCACCTCGGCGATGGTCAGCGAGTTCGGCAGCCCGGTGACCGGATACACGTCGGACAAGAGCCCGAGCGTGCTGAAGGCGATGTACCAGGCCATGGATTCGGGCGTGGACGGCGCGAACTGGTGGAGCGACGCGGCCGCCGACTCGGGCACCGTGCTCTCCGGCACCGAGTGGCAGTGGGACATCTACAACGGCCAGCACGACGAGCTCATGAACGGCAACGCGAGCAAGGTCGAGACCAGCGGCGACGCGTGGAACGGCGAGGACTACTCGGTCGTCGACATGGACAGCTCCGGAAACGTGGATCTGCGCTACTCCTCGCAACTGCTCGACCGGCTCTACCCGGAGTCGGTCGCCGGGACGACGCTCGCCTTCACCTACGAGGACCGCTCCCCCGACGGCTCGTCCGTGATGACCTGGAACCCGGTGCCGTCCTCGCTGCCGGCCGTCTCAGCGCTCGTGGGCAGCGGTCAGTACGGCGTGCTGGTGTGGAAGTCGAACGGCGGCAGCGCGCCCACGCAGATCAACCTGCCGCTCTCGTTCACGTCGTCGAACACGACGGTGGTCTCCGACCTCGGCGCGGTGCTCGACCCGCCGACGTACTCGGCCACCGGCACCGTCGCCAACGCCGCCGTCGCCGTGTCCGCGCTGCCGAGCGGGGGCGGAGCCGAGCGGCTGCTGCTCTCCGACTCGGGCGCGTCCGGCACGGTGCACTACGCGCTGGTCACGAACGGCTCGACGAGCGCGACGGCCGCGCAACTGGCCACCGCGCAGCAGGAACTCGCGAGCTGGGTGTCGAGCCAGAAGTTCTAGCTCGCAGTGCTCTTATGCGTCAGGACGGCGATGGGCATCGTGCGGCGGAGGGTGAATCCGAGCTTCTCGTAGAGCCGGACCGCGTTCTCGTTCACGGCGGCGACGTGCAGGAACGGCGTCTCACCGCGCTGCACGATGCCCGCGGCCACGGCCCGGACCAGGCGTCCGGCGAAACCGTGGCCGCGGTACCCGGGGTCGGTGCAGACCGCGCTGATCTCGGTCCAGCCGGGCGGGTGCATGCGCTCCCCGGCCATCGCGACGAGGGCGCCCTCGCGCCGGATGCCCAGGTACGTGCCGAGCTCGACCGTGCGCTGCCGGAAGGGCCCGGGGTCGGTGCGCGCGATCAGGTCGAGCATCTCGGGCACGTCGTCCTCACCGAGCGGGACGGCCTCGGGGTCGGGCTCCGGCTCGACCCCGCTGCCCTCCATCTGCAGGCCGTTGAGCAGCACGGTCAGTTCCCAGTCGTCAGGCCACTGCGTCACCCCGGGCACGACGAACGGGAGCCCTGGTTCCTGGAGGCGGACGGCGTCGTCCCAGGAACTCTGCTCGTGCGCGTCGTCCACGGCGGCGAACAGGGCGACGTCCGTGTCGTAGCGCGCGGCCGCTCCGTGCCGCCGGGCGAAACCGGCGTGGGCACCGGCGAGCGAGGCCGCCACGACGCGGTCCAGGGGGTGATCGGCAGTCATGTGATCAGTCTCGGGGGGCCGTTCGGACGCCGTCAAACAGCAGATCGAGCAGCCGCGTCGCCTGGTCGCGCTGCTCCGGGAGCGCGCAGACGGAGAAAATCCCCACGGAGCCGACGACCACGTCCTGCGCACGCACGTCGGCGCGCAGCGTTCCGGCGGCCGCGCCCGCGTCGAGCAGCGGTTGGACGGCCGCGGACAGCTCCTCGCGCGCCTCGGACTTCGTGATCGCGCCGGAGACGATCAGGGCACGAAGAGCGTCGCCGAGTTCGCGCTTGGCCTCGATGTAGTCGGCGAAGCAGTCCATCCAATCGCGCAGCGCCCGGTCCGGCGGCAGTTCGGCGAGCAGTTCGGCGGCGGCTTCGCACAGCCGGGTCCGCTCGGCGCGGTATACGGCCTCGACGAGCGCCTCCCGGTTCGGGAAGTGCCGGTAGAGCGTGCCGATGCCGACGCCGGCGTCGCGCGCGACCGCCTCGAGGGAGACCTTGCCTTCCCCCGCCGCGAACGCCTGCCGGGCCACCTCGATCAGCCGCTCCCGATTCCGCTGCGCGTCGGCGCGCACGCCGCCGCCGCGCGGGCTCTCCGCGTTCAACCGGAGGGTCCTCCGTTTCTGCTAGGCTGGGTCGTACCGGAGGTTCCTCCGGTTCCTCCTCCACGATATCCCCAACTCCTGACGGGAGCGGAAACGTGCGCGACGACACCACCACCTCGACCCTGGCCGGGCGCCCCGTGGCGCGGGTCGGCTTCGGCGCGATGCAGCTGGCCGAGGGCTTCGGCCGCCCGAAGATCAGCCGAGAGAGCGCTCTCGCGATCCTGCGCGCGGCGGTCGAGCAGGGCGTGAACCACATCGACACCGCGGATTTCTACGGCACGATCGCCGAGAACGCCAACGACCTGATCCGCGTGGCACTGCACCCGTACGCCGACGACCTGCTGCTGGTCAGCAAGGTCGGCGCGGAGCGGACCGCGGACGGCACGCTGATCGCGGCGCAGCGGCCCGAGCAGCTGCGCGCGGCCGTGGAGGCGAACCTCTCCCGGCTCGGCGCGGAGCGGCTGGCCGTCGTCAACCTGCGCCGCCTGGACATGCCGCCCGGGATCCCGGCCGACGGCGACCAGCGCGTCGACATCGACACCCAATTGGCCGAACTCGCCGCACTGCGCGACGAGGGCAAGATCGAGGGCATCGGCCTGAGCAACGTCGACGCCGACCAGCTGCGGCACGCGCTCCCGGCCGGGATCGAGTGCGTGCAGAACTGGTACAGCCTCATCGACCGCACCCACGAGCCGGTGCTCGACGCGTGCCGCGAACATGACGTGGCGTGGGTTCCGTTCTGCCCGCTCGGTTCCGCGTTCCCGGACCGGCCGAAGGTCGTCGACCAGCCCGCCGTGCGCGCCGTGGCCGGGCGGCTCGGCGCCACGCCCGCGCAGGTCGGCCTCGCCTGGCTGCTCGCCGCGTACCCGCGCACACTGCTGATCGCGGGCACGGCGAACCCCGTCCACCTGGCCGAGAACGTCGCGGCCGGCCGGATCGAGCTCGACGCGGACGACCTCGCCGAGCTCGCGGGCGTCGCCGTGGCGCCATGAAACTTGTACTCATCGTTTACTTGAACTCTTCGCCTTTAGCTGGATAGGGTGGCCTCATGACCGCATCCCAGACTCCGACCACCGCCGAGGAGCTGCGCGGTGCCGGCCTGCGGGTGACGGCCGCCCGGGTCGCGCTGCTGGAGACCGTCCGGCACGGCGCGCACCTCGACGTCGACTCCATCGCGGTTGGTGTGCGCGAGAAGGTCGGCCACATATCCCTGCAGGCCGTGTACGAGGCGCTGCACGCACTGACCGCGGCGGGCCTGATCCGCCGGATCGAACCGGCCGGCAGCCCGGCCCGGTTCGAGGGGAGGGTCGGCGACAACCACCACCACGTCGTCTGCCGTTCGTGCGGGGTCGTCGCCGACGTCGACTGCGCGACCGGCGAAGTACCCTGCCTGACCGCGTCCGACAGCCACGGCTTCGCGATCGACGAGGCCGAGGTCGTCTACTGGGGTCTGTGCCCCGACTGCCAAGCCAACCGCAGCTCCTGAGCACCGCACAACCGCATCCGGAAGGATTTCCAGCCATGTCCGAGAACCTCGAAGCAGGTAAATGCCCGGTGGCGCACGGGCGCGCCCCCGAGCCGGTCCGCGGCGGCGGCAACCGCCAGTGGTGGCCCGAGCAGCTGAACCTGAAGATCCTGGCGAAGAACCCGGCGGAGACCAACCCGCTCGGCGCCGACTTCGACTACGCGGCGGCCTTCAACGCGCTGGACCTCGCGGCCGTGAAGGCGGACATCGCCGCGGTGCTCACCGACTCCAAGGACTGGTGGCCCGCGGACTTCGGCAACTACGGCCCGTTCATGATCCGGCTCGCCTGGCACGCGGCGGGCACCTACCGGATCAGCGACGGCCGCGGCGGCGCCGGCAGCGGCCAGCAGCGCTTCGCCCCGCTCAACAGCTGGCCGGACAACGTCAACCTGGACAAGGGCCGCCGCCTGCTGTGGCCGGTGAAGAAGAAGTACGGCCAGTCGCTGTCCTGGGCCGACCTGTTCGTCCTGGTCGGCAACGTGGCCCTGGAGCAGATGGGCTTCACCACCTTCGGCTTCGCGGGCGGCCGCGCCGACGTGTGGGAGCCGGACGAGGACGTCTACTGGGGTCCGGAGCGCGGCTGGCTGGACGACGAGCGCTACACCGGCGACCGCGAGCTCGAGGACCCGCTCGGCGCCGTGCAGATGGGCCTGATCTACGTCAACCCGGAGGGCCCCAACGGCAACCCGGACCCGCTGGCCGCGGCCCGCGACATCCGCGAGACCTTCCGCCGGATGGCGATGAACGACGAGGAGACCGTCGCCCTGATCGCCGGCGGCCACACCTTCGGCAAGACGCACGGCGCCGGGCCGGCCGACAACGTCGGCGCCGAGCCGGAGGCCGCGCCGATCGAGCAGCAGGGCCTGGGCTGGAAGTCCACCTACGGCACCGGCGTGGGCGCGGACGCCATCGGCTCCGGCCTGGAGGTCACCTGGACCACCAAGCCGACCCAGTGGAGCAACGAGTTCTTCCGGATCCTGTTCGAGTACGAGTGGGAGCTGACCGAGTCCCCCGCGGGCGCGAAGCAGTGGAAGCCGAAGAACGGCGCGGGCGAGGGCACCGTCCCGGCCGCGCACGACGCGACGAAGAAGATCGCGCCGAACATGCTGACCACCGACCTGGCGCTGCGCTTCGACCCGATCTACGAGCCGATCTCCCGGCGCTTCCACGAGAACCCGGAGCAGTTCGCGGACGCCTTCGCGCGCGCCTGGTTCAAGCTGACCCACCGCGACCTCGGCCCGGTCGTGCGCTACCTCGGCCCGGAGGTCCCGAGCGAGGTGCTGATCTGGCAGGACCCGCTGCCCGCCGCCACCCACGAGCCGGTCGGCGCGGCCGACGTCGCGGCGCTCAAGGAGCAGGTGCTGGCCTCCGGTCTGACGGTCTCCCAGCTGGTCTCGGCCGCCTGGGCCTCCGCCTCGACCTTCCGCAGCGGCGACAAGCGCGGCGGCGCCAACGGCGCCCGGGTGCGCCTGGAGCCGCAGAAGGACTGGGAGGTCAACAACCCGGACAGCCTCGCCGAGGTGCTGCGCGTGCTCGAGGGGATCAAGGCGGGCTTCGGCAAGCCGGTCTCGCTCGCCGACCTGATCGTCATCGCGGGCAACGCTGCGGTGGAGAAGGCGGCCAAGGACGCGGGCGTCGAGATCGAGGTGCCGTTCCACGGCGGCCGGGTCGACGCGCTGCAGGAGCAGACGGACGTCGAGTCCTTCGCCGCGCTCGAGCCGAAGTCCGACGGCTTCCGCAACTACAACGGCAAGGGCAACCGGCTCCCGGCCGAGTACCTGCTGCTGGACCGCGCGAACCTGCTCACGCTGACCGCCCCCGAGCTGACCGTGCTGGTCGGCGGCCTGCGGGTGCTCGGCGCGAACTACGACGGCTCCACGCTCGGCGTGCTCACCGAGACCCCCGGCAAGCTGACGAACGACTTCTTCGTCCACCTGCTCGACCTGGACACCACCTGGAAGCCGGTCTCGGACGACGCCACCGTCTTCGAGGGCAGCGTCAACGGCACCGCCAAGTGGACCGGCTCCCGGGCCGACCTGGTGTTCGGCTCGAACTCCGAGCTGCGCGCAGTGGCCGAGGTCTACGCGAGCGACGACGCGAAGGAGAAGTTCGTCCGCGACTTCGCCGCCGCGTGGGCGAAGGTCGCCGACCTGGACCGCTTCGACCTGGTCTGAGTCGCGGCTGGGCAGCCAGCCGACGAGCAGCAAAGCCCCCGGGCCGACCCCTTCTCCTCAAGGGGCCGGCCCGGTTCTCTTTATATGTGTGCTGCTACGACGGCATAGCCCACTGCTGCGTCCACAGCCCGTTGCAGTCGTAGATCTGCAGCTGCGTCCCCGCCGTGGTCACGCCGCTCGGATCGTCGAGGCAGCGCCCGGACTGCGGGTTGTACAGCGAGCCGTCGGAGCGGGCGACCCACTGCTGCCCGCCGACGCCGTTGCAGTCCCAGAGCTCGACCTTGCTGAAATTCGCGGTGCCGTCCCCCACGATGTCGAGGCACTTGCCGTAGGCGCGGATCGTGCCGTCGGCCAGGACGCTCCACTGCTGCCCGGGCACGCCGTTGCACGTGTAGAGCTGCACGGCGTTGCCGCTGGTGTCCGTGTTCGTGTTGTCGTCCAGGCACTCGCCGGTCGTGCCCGGGCCGGTGATCGCCCCGGCCTTGGTCACGTGAATGTTCTCCCAGGACGCGGTCGTGTTGTAGTCGCGCACGCCGACGGAACCCTGCGCGAACGAGCAGTCGTTGACGTGCAGGTAGACCGGATTCGAGTTCGTACCGGTCGGCTCGCCCTGCACGGTGATGTCGCAGCCGGTGACCCCGACGGTCAGGTGGTACCAGGACCCTGAGGCCAGGCCGCCGGGGATCGCGGCCGAGGCGAGTTGCGTCCAGCCGTACGCCTCCTTGCCGATGACCACACTCGACGACGTGACGCCGACGTAGTACGCGTCCTCGCTGTCAGTGCCCGAGGTCGAGTCGGTGTTCCGCACCAGGAACCCGGCGTTCCCGTTCGTGCCGACGGAGTCGAGCCGCACGTCCCCGGCGAGGTCGTAGTTCGTCCAGCCGGTCGAGCCGGTGACGGACTTGTTCCCGCCGGTGCCGCCCGCGCTCTCGCTGTAGACGCCGCCGGAGGTGCCGAACGTGCCGCCGTACTGGTCCCAGCCGCCGTCGCCGCTGCTGAAATCGGCATTGTCCGGCAGCACGCCCGCGTTCGCCGAGCCGGTCAGCTCCTCGCAGTCGTACGTCCCGGCCGCGCCCGCCGCGCTGTATCTCAGAGACGTGCCGTCGGCGGAGACGAGCAGGTCGGGACTGTAGTTCAGCCCGCACTGGCTGGAGTTGCCGCCCGCCGTCGGCACAGCGATCGGCGAGGGCATCCACGACCAGTTCCCGCTGCCCGAGTTCGTATTGACGAGCACCACCTCGCCGCTCTCCGGCGTACCACCCGCCGACCGGACCTCGCTGTGCCCGGACAGCAGCAGCTCGCCGTTCGCACCGCCCTTCGGACTCCACGTCAGCACCGGCGTGCCTTCGAGATACCGCCCATCGCTGGTCTCGGCCATCGTGCCGGTGTCGGTCGCGCCGGAGCCCCAGGTATCCCCGTCCGTCGAAGTCTTGTAGTGCACGGAGCAGTTAGCCGGTCCGCAGAGCTCGTACGTCATCACGTACTCACCGGTCGTGGCGATCTTCGCAATGGTGACCATGCCAGGCCGATCCGCCTGAACCGTACTGGCCACGTCCTTCACCTCCCCCGGCGCGAATTTCGTCGAGCCGTCGAGGTTGGCGCTCCACGTGTCGCCGCCGTCGGTCGAGATCATGTGCCCGAGGAACTGGCTGTACGTCGCGTTCTGCCGCTCGTCGGAGAAGTACATGACCATGTTCCCGGCATTGTCGAGGCCGACGAACGGTTCCCAGATGCCGTCGCCGTCCGCGCCCGGCGAGGTCTGGATGACGCCGACGGAACTCCACGTGGCGCCGTGGTCCGTGCTGCGCCACTCGCGGAAGCTCACCCCCGCGCGGTTCGCGGGCAACGTGGCGCCGACCAGCAGCAGCGTGCCCGCCGGATAGTTGCCGAGCTGCTGCGGATACTCGAACAGGAACGGCTGGTACGAGTACACGTCCCCGGCGACCGTGGACAGCGTGGACCAGCTGGCGCCGTCGTTCGTGCTCTGCTTGATGATGTACGAGCTCTGGGTGCCGTCCGTGTTCCAGTGCTCGAACGTGGCCAGCAGCGTGCCGTTCGACGAGCCGCTGTGCGCGAGCCGGATCATCCGGACGTACGCCATGCCCTCCGTGCTGGAGGCCGGGGCGTACAGCACGTTGCCGCCGACGTTGGCGTGCGCGGGCGCGAACTGCAGGCCGATCAGGGCGGCGAGCAGCGCGACGAGAAAGGTCAGATATTTCTTCTTCATGGGCTCCGGATCTAGTCCTTTCCTACTCCGGCCGAGATTCCGGCGACGATGTGGCGTTGCAGGATGACGAAGACGACCAGCAGCGGCGCGGTGCCCAGGACGACCGCGGGCAGCAGTTGCGAGGCGCTGTAGGTGTGCGCGCCGATGGTGTTGTAGACGTCGAGCGTGATGGTCTGCTTGTCGTCGGAGCTGAGCATGACGAGCGGGATGATCAGGTCGTTCCAGATGGCGAGGGTCAGCGTGATGATGAGGGTCGCGCTGGCCGGCCGCAGCAGCGGCAGCACGACGTGCCAATAGGTGCGCAACGGCCCGGCCCCGTCGATAGCGGCCGCCTCCTCGAGCTCGGCCGGAACCGAACGCAGGAAGCTGGTGAAGAAGAGCACCGCGAACGGCAGGCTGACCGCCGCCTCGGACAGGATCACCGAGGTGAACGTGTTCAGCAGATGCAGGTTGCGCATCAGGATGTAGAGCGGCGTGATCATCACGAAGACTGGGATGGTCAGCCCGGCGACGAAGAACTGGTACACGACCTTCGTCCACGCGCGGGTGAGCCGAGCCAGCGGCCACGCACAGAGCGAGCCCGCGATCAGCACGAGTACCGCGGAGCATCCCGTGATGACCACCGTGTTGAACACGCTGCGTCCGTAATTCATCGCGGACACGGCGCTCGTGTAGTTGCTCCAGGCCAGATGCGTCGGCAGCCCGAGCGGATGCGCCGTGGCGTCCGCGTCAGACTGCAGCGACACCTTGACCATGAGCAGAATCGGCGCGACCAGCAGCAACGTCACCAGCAGCAGCCCCAGCGACGACAGCCGACTGCGAACCGTGCGCCGCCGATTTGTTCCGGCGCCCCATTTTCCGGCAAGCCGGTTGGGCCTGTTATCTTGCTGCTCTGCACGGGTCTCGTCGATGAGGGTGGTCACGCGGCCACCTCCCGGCGGCGCAGCACCGTCGTCACCAGGATGCTGGCGATGACCGTGATCACGAGCAGCAGCACGGCGACCGCCGTCGCGTACGCGAACTGGAAGTTCTGGAAGCCGTCGCTGTAGATGACGAAGCTGAGCGTCTGAGTGCTGTTGCCCGGCCCGCCATTCGTCATGATGAACGGCAGGTCGAACACGCGCAGCGAACCGATCGTGGACAGCGTGACGTTCACGGTCAGCGACGGCGCGAGCAGCCGCCAGTCGATGTACCGGAAGCGCCGCCAGCCGGTCGCACCGTCCAGCGAAGCCGCCTCCAGCACGGACTTCGGGATGGCCAGGTAATTGGACAGGAAGATCGTCGCCGTGTAGCCGAGGTACATCCACATGTACGAGCCAGCGATCGCCATCAGCGCCGTGGACGGATTTCCCAGCCACGACTGCTCCAGCGAGTGCAGGCCGAGCCCGCCGAGCACGGTGTTCAGCGGTCCGCCGATCGGCGAGTAGATGAACTGCCACAGGTACGAGACGGCGACCAGCGCCATCATCGCGGGCAGCAGCATCCCGGTGCGCGCGATCGAGCGGACCTTCGGCGCGGAGAAAAGCCACGCGGCCACGGCAAGGCCGAGCGCGTTCTGCACCACGACCACGACCACGGTGTAGATAAGTGTGTTCTTCAGCGCCGCCGTGACCTGCGGATCGTGCAGCAGTGCACGGTAGTTGGCGAGTCCGATGAACGACCCGCCGCGCAGGCCGTGCGCATCAGTGAGACTCAGCTGCACGGCCTGCACAGTCGGGTAGATCACGAACAGCGCGTAGAGCAGCGTGGCCGGGAGCATGAGCAGGACGGCCGAGCGACTCGTGAGTTTCATCGACGGCTCACTTGCTGTGCGTCTTCGGAATCTGCTGGTCGAGCGCCGAGAGCAACGCCGAGTCGGACATCGACGGGTTGCTGAACAGGGCGCTGAGCTCCGGCTTGTACTTGGTCTCGGAGTCCGGGTCCGCGATGAACTCGATCTGCGAGGGGCTGGTGTCCCCGGCCTTGAACGCCGCCGCGACCGGCGCCGCCTGCGCGACCTGCGGACTCGGCACGTCCTTCAACGTGGTGAAGCAGCTCTCGGCGGTCAGATAGCCGGTGTCCTCGGCGGGCGACGCCATGAAGTCGACGTACTCCTTCGCGGCGGCCTGGTTCGGCGACTGCGAGTTCACGCCCCAGCCCGACCCGATGAACGTGAACGTCTTCGGAGTGCTCCCCGCCGCGCCGCCCGGGAACGGATTCAGCGAGAAGTCGAAATTCGCGGTCGACTTGTAGTGGCTGAGGTCCCACCCGCCGTCGACGAAGAACGCGTACTTACCCGACGCGAACGCGGCCGGCCCCTGCACGAACGGATCGATGCCGTTCATCGTCTTGCCGTCCACGTAGCCGGAGTTCAGCAGCTGCTTCAGCTTGTCGATCACCGGACTCCAGCTCGCGGCCCACGTCGAACCGCCGCTGTCGTACTTCGAACCCCAACTCGTGTCGATCAGGTTCGCCGCGAGCGCGAGCGACACCTGCTCCGCGTCCCACCCCTGAAGGTTCGGAATCTCCAGCCCGCCGTACCCCTTGGCCTTCAGGGTCTGCAAATCCCCCAACAACTCCGGCCACGTCTTCGGAACCTCGCTGATCCCGGCCTTCTTCAGCATGTCCAGGTTCGCGTAGAGCCCGATCGGAATGTTCTGCTGCACGAACGCGTACGTCTTGCCGTCCACCTCCCCGAACGGCGCGATCTGCGGCAGCATGCGCGAGACCCACGACTGGTCGCTCAGGTCGCTGAGGAACCCCTGCTGCACCCACGTCGTCTCGTAGTACCGGTTCACCATCAGCACGTCGGCGGCCGTACCCGCAGCCAGCCGCGTGTTGTTGTAGGCCTCGTACTCGGTGTTCGCAACGTACTTGTAGTTGACGGTGATGTTCGGGTGCGCCTTCTCGAACGCGGCGTTGATCGTCGGTATGTCCGCTACCTCGCTGCCGCTGCCCTCGAAGCCCACGATATTCAGCGTGACCTTGCCGTCCGCCGAGCCCGATCCGCCCGACGACGAGCACGCGCCGAGCGTCACTGCCCCAGCGCAGACGAGCGCCACCGACGCCGCCAGAGTGCGAAAACGTACAGTTCTCATTCCTGTTGCCACAGTTCTCTCCCTCATTGGAGTCGTGGAGGATTCAGACGTCCGGCCCGAGCTCATACGCCGCGGGCCGGGATTGGATCGCACGGATCCGCGCGATATCGAGCTTCGTGCCGCGATCGAAGCGGTAGACGCCGTTCTGCTCCTGGAACACGTCGGTCAGCTGCGTGTAGCAGTAGCCGAACATCCGCTCATTGTCGACCAGTGCGTCGACCAGGCCCTCGAACCGCTCGTACCACTCCTCCTCGCTCCCCGGGGCCACGCCGTAGCCCCAGGCGTCGGAGTCCCGATCAGCGGGCGCCGACCACTGGATGCCGCCGAACTCGCTGCAGAAATACGGCTGCCCCGCATACGGCAGCGACCACGTCGTGCCGTCCGGATCCGTGTTCACATACGGCGCCCCGTCGGCCAGCCCGGCCATAGCCTTCGCGAACGACTCCGGGTTCTGCTCGTAGTTGTGCGAGTCGTATACATCCGTATGACCGACCCGATGCGCGTACCCCGAGGCATCCAGCACCGGCCTCGACCGGTCAGCCGCCTTAGTCGCCAGGAACATCCCAAGCGTCACGTCGTCCAACGTCGTGATGCGATCGAGCAGCGCCTGATGCGTCTCGTTCAGCGGGCACCAGCCGATGATCGACGGATGCGAATGGTCGCGCTCCAGCACCTCGAGCCACTGCGTGATGAACGTGGCCGTAGGTAACTGCTCCTCCTCACCGCCCCCGGTCCGCGCGCCCCAGTCCCCGAACTCGCCCCAGACCAGATAGCCCAACCGATCCGCGTGGTAGAGAAACCGCTCCTCGAACACCTTCTGATGCAGCCGAGCCCCGTTGAACCCGGCCTCCTGCGCGAGCTCGATATCCCGAACCAGCGCCGCGTCGTCCGGCGCCGTCATCAGCCCGTCCGGATACCACCCCTGATCCAGCACCAGCCGCTGAAAGACGCGCGCCCCGTTGAGCAGCACCGCCTGCCCATCAATCGACACGCCACGAAGCCCCGCGTAACTAAGCAGCTCATCAACCGTCTCCCCCTCCCTATTGAGGAGCAGCAACCGAAGACCGTACAGGAACGGATCCCCGGGCCCCCAAACCCGCCGCCGCCCTTCCGGCACCCCCAACACCAGCAACGGCGCCGAGTCCTCCCCCACAGAAGCCTCCGCCCGCACCACCTCCCCGTCCCCATCCGACAGCACCGCCCGCACGAGATGCCCGCCGGCCGTTCGAGAGACCGGCACGTGCACCAGAAACCGACCGCCCGGCAGGTCCGGCGTGATCCGCGCCCTCAGCAGGTGGACGTCGGGCACCGGCTCCATCCAGACCGTCTGCCAGATCCCCGTGCTGCGCGGATAGAAGACCTCGTACGTGTCGAACCGCGCAGACTGCTTCCCGCGCGCCTGGCTGCCCCGATGACTGTCGCGCGCCCGCACCGTGATCGAGAACGGCCGACCCGGCGAGACCAGCGCACTGATATCGAGCGTGAACCCGCTGAACCCGCCGCGATGCCGCCCCGCCTCGACCCCGTCGATCCACACCGTGGCGTCGTGGTCCACGGCCTGGAAGTGCAGCAACGTCCGCTGCCCCGCCCAAGACTCGGGCACACACGCCGTCCGCCGATACCAGACCGCCTCCAGGAAGTCCCGCGTCCCCACCCCCGACAGCTCCGACTCCGGCGGGAACGGCACCACGATCGAGCCGCCCAGCTCCCGCCCCACCAACCCGCGCTCCGCCCCCGTATCCGCCTGATCGACCTCGAACTCCCACCGCCCGTTCAGGCACTCCCACTCCCCCCGCACGAACTGCGGCCGCGGATACTCCCCGCGCGGCACCCGCGCCGCCTCGTCTTGCAACGTTGCAATATTCACGTGGAGGAGTATGGATCGCCCCCTTTCATCGTTGCAATACCGCAGCCGATAACGAAACCGTCACGGCGTCAGCCACCCCCGCCCGCGGCACTGCGCCTCGCCCGCACACGACTCAACGCCCTACACGCCACGCTGCACGACAGCGCCATCCGAACACCCACCACCGCAGCCGCGCGATCGCAACAGCCCACTCGCCGCCCCATCAGCATGTACGTCAAACCCAGCCCGTGCACGTGACCAAGATCCTCGACCGAGCCGACAACGATTTCGCCACCGACCCAACGTCCCCGCCCAGCCTCGCGGTGACCGAAGCCCGGCCCCACCTCGACGCCGAAGAGCGGAAGATGGCCCTCAACGCCCTGACCGAACCAGACGGCGACACGGAGCCGCAGACCAGATGCCCCTGTACCGCACCCGCAGACGGTGCCACTGGCGCAGACACGAAACCGCAAAACGGAGTGATCCCCGCCTAACCGTCCCCGCTCCCACTCTGTCGAACACGCACCGCAGATAGAGAGACCCCAAAGAAGAACTTGGCTCCTCGCTTAGCAGACGGAGCGTGGAACCAGAGTTCTACCGCCGCGAAGAGGATTCAGCCCCGGCTCAAGCCGCACCGAAATGTACGCTGCGCTCGGACCTGGGTCTCGTCGGCGCGGCGGGCGATGTAAAAAATCCCCTTACCGCCCCGCTACCCAATCATCAGATCCGCCCGCTCGGTCAACGGCCGGCTGATCGTTCGAGTTCCCGGAGAAACATGTGAATACTCCCATGGAATATCCGTCAGATCCGCGCCATTTCGTCACCCCATCCGCCTACACTTTAAGCATCTGGCCGTATACTCAGCGTTAGGTTCGGGGTGAGATAGATGGGATTGTTTGCTGAACAGCTCGCGGAGTTAGTCGCCGCGAACGCGCGGGCGGACGCAGTGTTGGCGCGGATCCTGGAGGCCGCCCGGAAGTTGCAGCCCTCGGATCGTACGGGTGCGGTCGAGTTGCTGGCGGTGGCCGAGGTGATCGGCCGGCGTGAGCAGGCCGATCACGGGCACCTGCTGCAAGTACTGGCGCAGGCCGACCGGGTCAAGGCCGCACGCGGCGGAACCGCGGCGTGGGTGGCTGGTCATCTCGATGTCACTGACGGTCGGGCGCGGAATATCGCACAGTCGGCACGCCGGATCGGTGCGATCCCCGAACTAGCCGAACCGTTGTCGTCGGGGGCGGTTGGTTCGGGCACCGTTAGCATCCTGTCGCGGACCGCAAAGGCTGTGCATAACACCAGTCGGGACACGGTCACCGCGCTGACTGCGGCACTTGAAACTGCGCAAAGCGATGGTGTCGCGGTGGCGAAGAAGCAGGTGCGGGTGTTGGAGGAAACCCTCGAACCCGGCACCAGCGAGCAGATCGTGGCCCGACAGCGGGCGCGGTCATTCCTGCGCGTGACCGAACTCGACGACGGACTGTGCCGGTTCGAGGTGCTGCTCGATGCCGCCCGCGCCACTGTGCTGCGCTCGGCGATCGACGCGCAGGCGGCCGACTGGATCCGCCAAGCCCAATACGACCACGCTAAGCCCCTTCCCGAAGACATCCGCTCCACCGAACAAATCAACGCGCACGCACTGGTGCGCCTTGCGGAGGTGTTCCTGGCCGCACCGGAGCAGGTGCGCGAAGCAGCCTTCACCCCGCCGATGCTGTTTTTCACCTCGACCAGCACGGACGATCTGTGGGCGGAGACGGTGTACGGGGGGCTGGTCCCACGTTCACATCTGGTGCGACTGGATGAGAGTGGGATGCCGGTGCGGTTGGACGGGCGGCCGGTCGATGCGGATTCGACGACACGGTTGGCGACGCATGCGCAGCGGATCGCACTCGCCTACCGGGACCGGCACTGCACCTACCCCGGATGCGCACGCCCCACGACCTGGTCCCTACACGCACACCACCGCATCCCGCACAGCCGAGGCGGAGCCACAGTGCTGGGAAATCTCGCCCTGCTCTGCTCAGAGCACCACACCCTCGCGCACCGACACGGGCAGTAAGCCGAGTGCAGCGCGCACAGTCCCCCTGAGGTTGGGGTGCTCTCCTCGACTGGCAGGCGCAGCCTCACCAGGGTTCTGCCGGGGGTGCAAACGGCGAAGCAAATATTTACATCAGCGTGAGCCACCGCCGATTGCGGCCCCGGCAGGTTCCTGGTTACCTCCGGTGCCAGGCGAGGAAAGCACACCAACCGGACCCCACCCACCAACAGACCAAACCGCAGCCAGACAGCGGTCCGTGATGCTCTCTGAGCCGGCCCGCCGGAGGCGTTTTTGACCTTGACTTTCCATAGAACCAGGATTTCCGCAGGCCGCCAACGCGTAGTACCGAAAGCGCGGATCAGGCGCCGCTTTATTGTCACAGTCGCGAAGCGGCGATTTTCATCACGCGGAGCAACGAGCTCGGCACCTACTTGAACCAGACCGGGCGCGGATCAGGCGCCGCTCTATTGTCGCAGTCGCGGAGCGGCGATATTTGTCACGTAGAGCGTCGGGCGGGGGGTTCAGGGTGTGACTACGCCGCGGGTGCTTTCGCGGACTACCAGGCGGTAGGGGGCTTCGATCTGGACGGTGGGGGCGGGGTGGGTGGCGGTGGGGGCGCTCTCGATGCGGGTGATGAGTTGGTGGACGGCGGAGCGGGCGATGGCTGCCTTGTCGGGGGCGATGGTGGTGAGGGTGGGGGTGGCGTAGCGGCCGTCTTCGATGTCGTCGAAGCCGATGATGGCTACGTCGTCGGGGACGGATCGGTTGCGGGAGAGGGCTACGCGTTGGGCGCCGAGTGCCAGGAGGTCGGAGAAGCAGAAGACGGCGTCGGGGGGTTGCGGGAGGTCGAGGAGGCGTTCCATGGCGGCGGCGCCGTTCTCGCGGTGGTAGTGGGTGACCTCGATGAGGAGGTCCTCGTCGACCTGGACGCCGGCCTCGGCGAAGGCTTCGCGGAAGCCGATCGTGCGGAGCTTGGCGGTGCCGGTGCTGTCGTGCTGGACACCGATGGCGGCGATGCGGCGGCGACCTAGGTCGAAGAGGTGGGTGGTGGCCTCGCGGGCGGCGCGGACGTTGTCGATGGCCACGTGGTCGACACCCGCGGCGAAGAGGCGTTCGCCGAGGAGGACTACGGGGGCGGTGGTGCGGCGGGCCTCCAACTGCTCCTCGGTGAGTGACAGCGGGCTGACGATCATGCCGTCGAAGTTCACGCCGCGTGCGTCCTCGGTGACGAGTTCGCGTTCGCGGCGCTCGTCGCCGTCGGTGTGGTCGATGAGCACCGTGTACCCGGCCGTGCGGGCCTCGTGGATGATGAGTCTGGCCAGCTCGGCGAAGTAGGGCACGTCGAGCTCGGGTACGACGAGGGCGAGCATGCGGGAGCGGCCCGTCTTGAGGTTCCTGGCGAGCAGGTTGGGGCGGTATCCGAGCTCGTCGATGGCCGCCTGCACCCGGGCGCGCGTGTCCTCAGCGACGTACACGTAGTCGTTGACGACGTTCGACACGGTGCGAACGGACACTCCGGCCCGCAGGGCGACGTCCTTGAGCGTCGGCGCCGGCATCGGCACCCCTCCTCTCGTAGTGATCCCACCTTAGTGTGCATCGTTGCAAGGGTCCGCGGCGCATCCCATCCCTTGAACCGGAAAACGTATGACGTCCGATGCGTGAGAGGATGACCGTCGCCATGGATGTGATAGACGCGGTCGACGATGCTGCCCTTGTCCCGATTCCTTCTATAGCGAATACTTCTTCCGCCGAGCCGCCCACACCTGAGACCTCCGACGCCCACGGTATTTCGGGGCGGGCTTGGGTGACGTGGTCGGCGGCGATCACGGTCTATTTTGTCGCGGTCTTCAACCGCAGCAGCCTTGGGGTCGCCGGGCCGGACGCGGAGCATCGGTTCGGGATCAACGCGGCGTCGCTGTCCACCTTCTCGATGCTCCAGATGCTCGTGTACGCGGCGATGCAGATACCCGTGGGCCTGCTCGTCGACCGGTTCGGGCCGCGGCGGCTGCTGGTCGCGGGGCTCAGCGTGATGTGCGTGGCGCAGGGAGCGTTCGCGGCGGTGGACTCGTTCGGGCTGGCTCTCGTCGCGCGGGGGTTGCTGGGCTGCGGCGACGCGATGGTGTTCATCAGCGTGTTGCGGATCGTGGCGGCGTGGTTCCCGGCGCGGCGGGTGGCGTTGCTGACACAGTTGACGTCGCTGGTGGGGGCGGCGGGCGGCATCGTGAGCGCGTGGCCGCTGGCCTGGGCACTGCGCACGTTGGGGTGGAGCGGGACGTTCCTCACGGTGGCAGTGGTCGGGGCGTGTGTGCTCGTGCTGCCAGTCGGGATTGTGCGGGACACGCCGCGTGGCCGGGGCGGGCGCGTCACGGATGCGCGGCCGCGGGTTCGGGTGCGGGATCAGATGCGGGCGGCCTGGTCGCGGCCGCAGACGCGGTTGGGCTTGTGGATCCACTTCACGACGGGGTTCCCGGCGGCGGTCTTCGGTCTGCTGTGGGGGTATCCGTTCCTCGTTCAGGGCGAGGGGCTCGGCGCGGGTGCGGCCAGTGCGCTGCTGACGTTGTTGATCTGCGCGAACATGGTGTACTGCTTCGTCTTCGGCGTGGCCCTGACGCGGCGGCCGGACCTGCGGGTGCCGCTGGCGCTCGGGGTCGTCGGCTGCACGGTGCTGGCGTTGAGCGCGGTGCTGTTGTGGCCGGGGCGTGCGCCGCTGTGGCTGCTGATCGTACTGATCCTCGTCTACGCGAGCAACGGCGCGGGCTCGATGATCGCCTTCGACGTCGCGCGGAGCGCCAATCCGCCTCGGCAGCTCGGCACGGCGTCGGGCATGGTGAACGTGGGCGCGTTCATCGCGTCGGCGATCACGCTGCTGGCGACCGGGTTCCTGGTGGACGCGACCGGCGCCGAGCACGCCGTCTCGGCCGCCGCGGCGCTGTCCGGGTTCAAGGTCGCGTTCTGCTTCCCGTTCGTGCTGCTGGCGCTCGGCACGCTGCAGATCGTGCGGATCGCGCGGCGGATCCGGTCGGATGGTACGGCAATACGGTCACGCTCATCACTGGACTATCACTCTGTTGGTCCTACCAGCGCGGTCGCCGGTTCCGCCACGATTGACGGGTGAACCACAACAGGACCCTCCTCGTGCAGACGCTCGCCAAGGGACCCCTCGTCGCCCGTGGGCGGATCAGTGTGCTCACCCGCTTCGAGCACCCGACGCGCGGTGCGGTGCGCTGCCCGGCGGCGGCCGCGTTCGCCGCGGCGCTGGCCGAGCGGCTGCGTCCGGGCTCGGCGGCGATCGGGCGGGACGTCGTGCTCGACTCGGACGTCGACGCCACGCGGCATACGCGCTCGACGACGACCGCGGCGGTCACCTATCTGGACCGGGACGGGCACGCGACCGGGCTGGCCGTCGCGCTGCCGTCGGACGATCCGGACGCGCTCGACGCCGTGCTGCGCGCGGTGTGCGAGTGGACCGCCGTCATGCGCACGCGCCGGGTCCTGGTCGCGGAGCAGCCGAGTTGCGCCGTCTCGGCCACCGCGACGGCCATGTGCGCGCATCGGCGGACGGCGCACGCGTCAGTGCTCGATTTCACGCATCGCGGCGACACGATCCTGCTGGTCACCGAACCGGGCAACGCGCTGGCCGAGCAGTTGGCGGCGGACGCGCGCGAGGCGGGCGGCCGGGCGGAGATCGTCTACGGGGCGTATGGGGCGGTCGAGGGCAGCGCGCTGGACGACGTGGATGCGGACGCGCTGTCGTTCATCGTCGTGCCGGGTACGCGGATCGAGGTCGCCGCACCGGTCCTGCTCGGGCTGCGGGAGCGTTTCCCCCGGCTGCGCGGTCAGCATCCGGACGAGTACTGCTACGGCCGGTCGGACTGGTACGAGACGGTGCGTTCGGTGGCGGCGGCGAGCGAGTGCGTGCTCGTGCTCACCGATCCCGCCGAGCCGACCGACCCGACCGTGACCGAGGTGGTCGAGCGGATCGGCGTGCCGTGCCTGCGGGTGACGGATCCGGCCGATCTGCGCCCGGCCCAGTTGGGCTTCCACGCGATCGGGCTGATCCCGGCCAACTCGGTGACGGCCGACAAGCGGGTCGCCGAGGCGATCGAACTGCTCGGCGGCCTCGGCCCGCTCTCCACCCGCCGCCGGGCCACGCGTACCGAACCGCTGCGTCCGTCCTCCGCGGGTCAGGGCACGCGGTCGATCGCCGTCGCGGCGCCGGGGCAGGACACGGCGGGTTGGTGGGGCTCCGGCCTGCTGCCTTAAAACTGTCTGAAGAATGCGCCAACCGATCTCGGCCGCGGTCGTCTCTACCCCTCGCACAACCCACGGTGACACCCACTGCGAGAAGGGGACGATATGTCGGTATTCGAATTGCGGGGGCGGGGACGGCGGCGGTTGGCGGCCGTGCCGGTGTTGGCGGCGGCGGTCTCCGTCGCGCTGACCACGGCGGCGATGGCCTCGGCCGGCACGCCGAGCGCGACCGGGAGCGCCACGGCCAACAGCGGGGAGACGGTCGCGGCCGTGGCGCAGCAGGTGCAGAACGGCACGCTGCTGCGGACGCACGGGACGCACCGCGTGTGCGCGCACTGCGACGCGGAGGTCGTGACCACGGCCAAGAACAGCGACCGGCCGCTGAGCTCCTCGCAGCCCGCCGGCTACGGCCCGGCGGGACTTGCGAGCGCGTACGGGCTGCCGTCCACGTCGTCGAGCACGGCGACGATCGCGATCATCGACGCCGGGGTCGACGGGCATCTGGCCGCCGACCTCGCGACGTACCGCAAGGAGTACGGCCTGCCCGCGTGCACCACCGCGAACGGCTGCCTGCACCTGGAGAACTACACCGGCGGCGCGCAGCCCGCTCCGCAGAAGAGCGGCGAGGGCGCGGCGCTCGAGGAGGACGTGGCGGTCGAGACCTCGCTCGACGTGGACATGGCGTCGGCCGCGTGCGGGAGCTGCCACATCGTCGAGATCTCGGTGCCCTGGCAGGACGGCGAGGACGACAACGACGTCAGCACCGGGGACTTCGCCAAGGCCGTGAACACCGCCGTCGCCGCGCACGCGTCGGCGGTCAGCATCAGCTACGGCTACAGCACCGACGCGACCAACACCCGCGGCTCCGATCTCGCCGCCTTCCAGCACAAGGGCGTCGCGATCACGGTCTCGACCGGTGACAGCGGCTTCAACGGCGGAATCCACCAGGCCTGGCCGTCCGACCTGCCCACGGTCATCGCGGTCGGCGGCACGACGATGCCGACGGCGAAGAGCGCCAAGGCCACCGCGTGGTACGGCGCCGGCAGCGGTTGCGAGACGGACTTCCGCGCCGCGACCGGCCAGCCCGCGGCCGTGACCGCGCTCTGCAAGGGGCACCGCGCGGCGGCCGACGTCTCCGCGGACGCCGACCCGAACACCGGCGTGGCCGTCTACGACACGTACGCGCCGAGCACCGGCCAGCCCGCCGACTGGACCATCGTCGGCGGTACCAGCGCGTCAGCGCCCTACATCGGCGGCCTGTTCGCGCGCGCCGGGCACCTGTCCGCGGTCGACGGCCCGAACACGCTCTACGCGGCGCCCAAGGCCGACTTCACCGACGTGACCAGCGGAAACAACGAGGGCGCGGTGAACTGCACCTCCTACCCCGGGATCAGCAAGAAGCTGTGCAACGCGGGCGTCGGCTGGGACGGCCCGACCGGGATCGGCGTCCCGCACGGGCTCGGCGCCTTCTAGCCCGGCACGAGGACAAGCACAAGACGAGGACAAAGGACCCAGAGATATGCGTACGAGGATACGTCTCGCCGCGGCGGCCGCGGTCGCCGCCGCGAGCCTCGCCGTCGCGCTGCCCGCCGGGGCTTCCGGTGCGGCGGCCGTCCGCCCCTGCACGATGAACGACGTCTCGTTCTACTTCGGCGGCTACAGCTACGGTCTCGGCCAGCGCACGTTCGACCTGACCCTGCTGGCGCACGACGGCATCACCTGCTCGCTCAGCGACACCCCGCTGATCAAGCTCGCCGGGCCGCCGTCGCAGAAGAAGAAGATCCCCGTCAGCATCGACGGGCGCGGCGGCACGCTCATCCTGCGGCCGAACAGCCCGCTGCACGCGCGCTTCTACTACTCGATCCCGGACGCCCCGGACCACACGGTCTACGTCACCACCCTGACGCTGTCGATGCCCGACAAGACCTCGCGGGCGACCGACTTCCTGTATCCGGGCAACACCGCGGTCTACTCGGGCGGGATCCACATCAGCTCGTGGACCACCGGGATCGGCCTCGGCGAGGGCGAGCAGTCGTTCTAGCCGAGCCCGGGAGCCGCGGAGAACCCCGCGAGCAGGTCCGGTAACGCGGGATCGTCCCAGCCGCGCAGGCGGTGGGGCGATCCCGCGTGCCGGTTGTACGGGTGGTCGAAGACGATGTGCGGCCACGGCGCGGGGCCGCAGGTCAGCTCGGGGATGTCGTCGATGAGCGCGAGGCCCGGGCAGTGGCACTTGTCGTCCACGATGTGTGCCTCGGCGGCCACGTCGGGGCCGAGGTGCGCGGCGAGCCAGGCGCGCTTCTCCTGCTCGCACTCCTTGTGCCAGAACAGCGGCGAACTGCAGATGCGCGGGTGGTAGCCGAGGTCCTTCAGCCGCTGCCAGCCGTCGAGGGCACCCTTGATCGGTTCCAGGTCGCGGAAGAAGCCGGTAGCGCTGGTCACGGCCTTGATCTCGGCAGCGTACTGCGGGAACTGCAGGCGGATGCGGTGCGAGGTCGTCGGGAGCTCGATCTCCGGGCACCTGGGCCGCAGCGTCTCGACCACCGCCCGGTCGAAGTCGGCGAGCACGCCGTCCATGTCCACGAGTATGACCTGCGCGTTGTCCGTCATGATCGGGAGCATAGCGGCGGGCGCGGACAGCCGTACGGTGGCAGACTGTGGTCATGCCCGAATTGCCCGAGGTCGAGGCGCTGGCCGCCTTTCTGGACGGGAAGCTGGCCGGACGCACGGTGGCCGCGGCGACGGCCGTGTCGTTCCAGGCGCTCAAGACGTACGACCCGCCGCTGTCGGCGATCGAGGGGCTGACGTTCGAGGGCGTGGGGCGGCACGGGAAGTTCCTGGACATGCGGGTCGGCGAACTGCACCTCGTCATCCATCTGGCCCGCGCGGGGTGGATCCGCTGGAAGGACGAACTGCCGACGCAGCCGGTGCGCGCGGGCAAGGGGCCGCTCGCGCTGCGCGTGCGGTTGACGGAACCCGAGTCCGCCGGGTTCGACGTGACCGAGGCGGGGACGCAGAAGCGGCTGGCGGTCTCGCTGGTCCGCGACCCGAAGGACGTGCCGGGCGTGGCGCGTCTCGGGATCGAGCCGCTCTCCCCCGAATTCACCGCGGAGGCGCTGACCGACCTGCTGCGGGGCGAGCGTCGGCAGATCAAGGGCGTGCTGCGGGATCAGGGCACGATCGCGGGGATCGGCAACGCGTAGACGTTCCCGGAATTGAGCGTGCGAACCTGGCGGGGCCTGCGCCGACGCTGAGAGCCCCCTCTCGCCGCTTCGCGCCCGCCCCGGGGCTCAGTACCCCGGAACCCGCCTGCGCCGCGCTCTGCGCCCGCTGTGCGGCTCTCTGCTCCCGCCATGCGCGCCCGGCGTCGCGCTCCGCCTCGGTCAGCTCGCCGCCAGAATCGGCCGCAGCGGCGGACTCTGACGCCGCGATAGCTTCCGCAGCAGTCAGCGCACGGGACTGCGCCGGGGCAGTCGGCGCAGCGTCCGGCAGTTCCCGCGCCCGCTTCGTGAACACGGCCACGGGCGAGACCGCGCCGCGAAGGTCGCCGAGCTCACGCGTCAGCGCGTCCGCCGTCCAGCCCCCGGCGACCAGCACGCCGAGCCGAGCCGTCAGCCGCTCCCGCTCGTCCCGCCGCAGCATCCGGCCGAAGTCCACCCGGGCGAGTACCTGAGCCGCAGCATCCTGCGAGCCGACGACGGGCGCCGAGTTGATCGATGCTGCCTCGTCGCTGCCGCCTTTCTCCCCGCTGGGAGCGCCGGGCGAGGGGTCTCCCTGACCCCCCGTCGGGTCAGTCGGGGTGTTGGGTGTGTGTGTCTCGCCTGCCCGCCTCGCTGCGCTCGACGCGGCGTCAGCTGCCCCGGGAACGTCAGCAGGAAGGGGGGTTTTAGGGGGACGGGAATAGGCACCCCGGTTTCCGGGGTGCTGAACGCTACTTTCCGGGGCGCTGAAGTCGTTCAGCACCCCGGTATCCGGGGTGCTGACGTCAGCGGGTCGGAATCCGGGGTGCTGAGCCTCGACGGGCGCCGACGCGGGAGCAAGCCGACTGATCCGGTACTCGGCGGCCTTGCCCTTCTGTCCGCGCTGCACGGACTCCAGCACGCCTTTCCGGGCGAGCGACTGAGCCAGTTCCTTGACTTTCCGCTCGCTGCTCACGCCGATGCGCCGCTGATATTTCTCGTCGTCGAGCGGGGTATAGATCTTCCGGTCCAGCCGGTTGCCCGGCCCCCAGATCCGCGCGTCTTCAGCGAACACGACGGCGGCCAAGCGTTCCTGCGGGGTGAGGTCTTCCGGCGCGTAGTCGAGTACTTCAAGGATCAGATCAATGGCCATCGGTCTGCCCTCCCTTGTCGTGTTCCGGCCCTGATAGCCGGGCGAAGCGGTAACGCGTCCCGCCGTCGAGCTCGACGGCTTCGAGCAGGCCTTTCGCCGCTAGAGCGCGTGCCAGGTCCCTGACTTTCCGGGCGCTGGAGACGCTGATACGGCGTTGGAACATCACATCATCGAGCGGCGTCCGAATCACCCTGTCCATCGGGTGACCAGGCTCGAAGACCAGCACGTCAGCGGCGAAGGCGAGCGCCGCTAGCCGTTCCTGCGGAGTGAGGTCGGTCGGCGCGCGCTCCATGACTTCCCGCACCAGCGATTCCCGGTACTCGTCATGCGTCGGCATCGGCGCCCGCTCCCTGGTCTGTCTGTGCTGCTGCCTCGGCTTCCCGAATCCATCTATGGATGGTTGTCCGGTGCACGTCGGCGACCACAGCGGATCGGCTTACGGGCAGGCCAGCGGCTTTCGCGTCGAGCGCGGCAGCCCTGACTTCGGCTTCGGCTTCCTTGAGCCGGGCGGCGGCGTCGGCGAGGCGCCGGGCAGCTTCGGCCTGTAGTTCCTCGGGTAGTGGCATGTCGGAAAAGCTACAGACATCGGCGCAGGTGCACAACTTGTTGCCGAATGTGCATCTGTCGAGTAGCGTAGCCGACTGTAAGTGATGCGAAAGCGTCACTCTGGACCGACAGAACGGCCCCGGCGGGTGCTACCAACACCCGGCCGGGGCCTGGACCCGAACCCTCCGGAAAGGGAACGAGCCTTGAACACGAACACTACGCCTGAGCAGGGCCGCGACGCGCGGTTCACGCTCAGTCTCCTCGCCGACGTCTTCCGTGTGCTCGAAGCGCACGGCTACCGGCACCCGCTCGACGGCACCACGGCGCATCACGTCGCTATCGCCCGTTCCATGGTTGCGCTCGGCCAGCTCGCCGAGGCTTTCGAGGGGGGCGACCAGTGAGCGCGAACAAGAGCGCCGGGCGCGCTGGCGCCGGGCTTGTGCTGCTCGCCGGGGTGTCCGCCTGGCTCAGCTACGCGTCGGTTCGCTCCGTCGCTATCGGCATCTTCGGCATGGCGGGCGGCAGCGCGTTCCCCGTGCTGCTCGACACCGGCGTCTATGTCGCCAGCGAGTACTACCTGAGCAGCGTCCGCAGCAACCGGCCGCAGCACGGCTTTCGGGCGCTGGCTCACGCGCTGGTCGCCGTGACGGTCGCGCTCAACGTCAGCGCGGCCACCGACTACCGGGCGGCGATGTTCCACGCGGTTCCGCCGCTGGTGTTCGCCGCGCTGGTCGAGCTCCGCGCCCGGCAGGAACTCGGCGACGTCCGCGCCGCCCAGGGCCGCCCCGACCGCATCCCGTTCCGGCTGTGGATCGTTAACCCGATCGAGTCCGCGAAGCTGTCTCTCTGGGCCGCGCGTCAGGGCTCGCTCTCCACCGTCCGGACGGCGCGTGAGCGTCAGCTGACGGCGCTGCGAGCCCTCGCTATCGCGGTCCCGGACACGAAGGGCGACAAGGGCCGGGCGAAGCTCGCTCGCGGCCTGGTGGCCCGTCAGCTCCGCGCCGGTTCGCTCGACCCCCGGGCGCTCGTCGAGGCGACCGGACTCGACCAGATCACCCCGACCCCCGGCGCTGAGTCCGTGCTTCGGGTCGCGCTCATCTCGGCTTTGGGTGCGCCGAGTGCGCGCACTTCCCGCCGTACCGGCGCAGGTCAGTCGGCGAGTGCGGATCTGGTTTTGCCCGCCGCGCGCCGCACTCGGGGACCGGAGAACCCGAACCCGGGCCGCTCGATCGATGAGCTTCGCGCCGACGCGCTGACGATGCATCTCGCGTCGGTTCAGGGCACGGGCAAGCCGGTCTCGATGCGGGCGCTGAAGGACGGGCTCGGCATCGGCCAGGCCCGCGCGACAGAGCTCCGCGACTGGCTCACGGCTCAGCCGGTCGTCGCGGTCAACGGCACGCACTGACGGGCCGGGTGGGCTGTCCGCTTCGGCGGGCGGCCCGTCCAGTCCGGCAGTCCAGCCGGATCACTCATAGGGGCGCCGGGGCGCTTCCAACTGACCAAAGCAGCAGCGCCCCGGCTCTCCCAACCATCAGGAGGGCACCCATCATGGCACTCGACGAAGCGCAGGTCATCAACGGCACGCCCCATCGGCTGTTTCCCCAGGCCGAGCCCGAAGCGGCGCCCGAAGCGATGCCCCAGCCGGCCGCCGTGGACCCCGACCCCCGGACGACCCCGGACGCGCTCCCGTGGGCGCGTCAGCAGCACCGGCACCCGATCATCCCGGCATGGGTGCTCGACTCCGCGCAGCGTTCCGCCGCCGCCCGCTGGGCCGTGCGCTGGACCGGACACGCCAGCGCGTTTCACCTGCTGCGCCTGCCGAAGTACACCCTCCGCGCCGTCTACTACGCGCCGCGCGGCGCTGGCCGTGCCCTGGTTCGCTGGGTCCGTTGGGTGTTCGACCGCGACGCGCACGCGCTGCGCGTCGAGCTGATCGAGCGCCGCGACGCTGCGGCGTACCACCAGGCCGCGAAGCACCGCGACGGCCGGGTGAAGAACCGCGCGATTGGGTCCGCCGTCGTGACGGCCGTCGCCGGGCTCGGCGGGTTCATCGCGTTCGAGGCGTTCCCGCTCGTCGCGCTCGGCGCCGGAGCCGTCGGCGCTGCGGCGCTGGTGTGGCACGGCCGCCCCGTAGATGCGCCGTTCCTGTTCGACCGCACCGTGACCCCGACGCACGTTGCCCGGCTCACCTCGGACGTGGTTGCCCGTGCGCTCGCCGCGCTGGGTATCGCCGAGATCCGCAAGGCCGTCGAGCGGCGGGAACTGGCTTTCACGGCCCCGATCATGCGCGACGGCGACGGCTGGCGCGCTGAGCTCGACTTGCCGCACGGCATCGCGGCTGTGGACGTCATCGAAAAGCGTGTCTCGCTCTCGTCCGGCCTGCGTCGCCCGCTCGGGTGCGTGTGGCCTGAGCCGGTAGACGAAGAGCACTCCGGGCACCTGGTGCTCTGGGTCGGCGATCGGCCGCTCTCGAAGCAGCCCGCCCGCCCGTATCCGCTGCTCGAAGCGGGGGTGACGAGCATGTTCGAGCCGTTGCCGTTCGGCGTGGACCAGCGCGGCCGGGCTCAGGACGTCGGTTTGATGTTCGCTTCGATGGCGTGCGGGGCGCAGCCGCGCATGGGCAAGACGTTCGCGGTCCGGCTGCTCGCGCTCGGCGCCGCGCTCGACGTCACGTGTGAGCTGCACCTGTTCGACGGCAAGGGCATGGGTGACTACGTGATGTTTGAGCCGGTAGCTCACTCGTTCCTGTCTGGCTCGCGCACGGACACGCTCACGGCGCTGCGTGATGACCTGCTCGCCGTGAAAGACGAGGTAGAGCGGCGCGCGGACCTGCTCACGGACCTGACGCGCAAGGGCAAGTGCCGTGAGGGGAAGGTGACTCCGGAGCTCGCCCGAGACTCCCGGCTCGGCCTGCACCCCATCCTCTACCTGCTCGATGAGTGTCATCTCGCGTTCGACACCGGCAGCGGCCAGGCCGGGAAGCTCGGCGAGGAGATCACGGCGCTTGCTGAGTACATCGTGCGTGTGGGTCCGGCCGCCGGGGTGTCGCTGATCGCTGCGACGCAGCGCCCGGACGGCAAGTCCCTGCCGACCGGCATCCGCTCTAACGTGCAGCTCCGGTACTGCCTGCGCGTGGCCGACCAGCCCACCAATGACATGGTGCTCGGCACCTCCGCGTACCGGAACGGCGTGCGGGCTACTGAGTTCACGCTCGGTGACAAGGGCGTCGGCTACCTGGTCGGCGAGGGCTCGGCCCCGGCGATCGTGCGGACGTACTTCGTGGACGCGGACCAGGCCGCCGCGATCGTCGCCCGCGCCCGGCTGCTGCGCGAGCAGGCGGGAACGCTTTCGGGAATGGCCGCCGGGATCGCCCCGGCCCGGCGCAGCGACCCCGGCGAGCTGTTGGCGGACGTGCTCGACGCCATGGGCGCGGAAGACGGCATGTGGTCGTCGGCGATCTGTGAGCGGCTGGCCGAGGCGCACCCGGGCCGGTATGCGGGCTGGGACGCGACGGCGCTCGGCAAGGCCTTGAAGGGCAACGGCGTGAGTACCCGTCAGATCTGGTGGACCCCGGCGGACGGCTCGCCGGGCAACCGCAACGGCGTCACGCGCGAGCAGATCACGGATGCGCTGGCGAAGCTCCGCAAGGCGGGCGCCTAGACCCCGCCGGGTCTAGACCTAGACCCCGCCCTAGACGTGAAAACCCCCTGTGACCTGCGATCTAGCTTCTAGAGCCTCGCAGGTCACAGGGGCCGGAACCGGCCCGGAAACCCCCTAGCGAGCCCTCGAAGGCTCTAGCGCTAGCCCCCTCCGCAGCGAAGGACTGACTCATGACCGAGATCGAGATCCGCCCCAGCACCACCGGCACCACCACCTCATCCGAGCCGACATTGACCCTGAGTCAGGTTCGGGCTCTGCTCGCCGACGCAGCGGCTTACGAGCGGGCTCAGCGTCCGATCATCCTGCACACCCCCGCGCAGCCCCTCAGCGCCCCGCACAGCGCCCCCCAGCCGGTTCCCGTGTCTGTGCCCGCCGCGCCGCTGTCCGGCCCCGTACGCGTCTCCCGGCTGTTCCTGCGGTCGGAAGTCGTCGGCTACTCGGGCATCTCCGCCGGGGCGACGGCCGCCGTCTGCGGCATCGCGTCTGTGTTCACCACGTCGCCGATGGTGTGGGGTGTCGGCGCGCTCGCCGGAATGCTCGTCAGCTTCGGCGGAGCCGTCGCCGCGAACCACGGGCACGACCGGTTGCAGCGGGAGCGCGGAGCCCGCGCCCGTATCGGGAAGGATCGGCACGGCTGCCCCGTCACCGAGGTCTGAGCCGTCGAGCAGAGCCCGCCGAGAATACGACTCGGCGGGCTTTCTGCTGCCCTGAGTGAAATAGCAGAGCGCGAATATGGAGCGCGTTTGCGGAATAATGGGTCATTCGTACCATGGTCCATATGGCCGCTAAGACTGTGAGTTTGCACGTCAGGCTCTCGGAGTCTGACTATCTCGCTCTCGGATATGAGGCTGTCCGGCGCCGTACCGGGAAAGCGAATCTGCTGCTGAGTCTCGCCGGTCCCGGCCTGGCGAAGCTTCGCCGAGCAGAATCCGGGGTGACCGATGACCAGTGATGCCGAGTGGGTCCGGGACGTCATCGCGCATATCAACGCTTTCGTAGCCGCAGGCGGCGACATCACCGGCCCTGACTTCCCGGGCATTGAACCGCCGGAGCTCGACGACTACATGCCGCCGGTTGACTGCCTCGTGTGCTTCGGCGATGACCCCGAATGCGTGTGGCCGCACGGCCTTCTCTCCGGTGATGACGGCCCGCCGCCGAGCCTCGATCAGCTCGCCGAGATGTACCCCGCCGACTCTGGGAGTGAATGCGAATGAGCCACGTAGGAAAGCCGCGCTGCCCGCACTGCACACGGAAGCTGACTAAGAGCATGGGCAATCTCTGTGCGCACTGCGGAACCGCGCCGCAGCAGATCAGTAAGTCCGTGCTCTCGGTAGCCGACCCCTGGGAGCGGGAACAGCTGTTGGCTAAGGACATGCCTGCGCCGACCGTTGAGAAGGGCGAGCAGCCCGAGCCGACCGCCGAAGAACTCGAAGCGGCATGGGATCGGATTCTCGGCGACCGGCAGTACTCCCGCGCTGGCTTCGATGACGATGCCCCGCGCCCGCGCCTTTGGGATTACGTACAGAAGGCAGGCGCGGCTGAGCCTCACCCCCTTGACGTCGAAGCGGCATGGGATGAGTTCTGCGCAGTCGCCCCGCCGTCCATCGCCGAGCAGCAGGCCAACTTGGCGGCCTTCGTCGCTCAGCTGGCCCAGGCGATTAAGGAACGCCCCGCCGCGAAGGCAGCGAGCACCCCCGATCCGCAGTGGCAGAACCTCAGCCGCGCTGAGAAGAATGCGCTGCTCCCGCCCCGCCGTTCGACAGGAGTCTGATCAATGCCTTTCACGCTGATGAAGTCCGCCGCCGTGAACACGGCCCACGCAATGGCGCAGGGTGCCGAGCAGCACGAAGCGGAAGACGGAGATTCCCAGATGGCCAGCGGCGGAGATAAGCCGATGCGCGACGACGACGCAGAGAAGGCCGTGCGCAATCACCCTGACACCGGCCGATTCATGGCGACCGGAGAAACAGCCCACGGGGCCAGCGGAGCGCCGATTATGGACGCTCTCGCCCGTCACCAGGCCCCGGCGCCGCTCGCGTCTCTGGCGACCGCTCCGAGCGTTTCCCTGGGCAGTTCAATCGCCCCCGGCTCGGTAACTGTGCAACAGCTCGACTACCGGCAGGGCCTTACCCCGCGCGTCGTGAATCCCTCGCCCGTACGCCCCGACTTCCACCAGGCACCGAACAGCCCCGGCAAGCACTGAAAGGCGGCCACCATGGCAAACCATGACCATGGAAAAGACGGCCGATTCGTGCGGACCGAGCAGCGCGCAGAGACCGACGCGAAAGCCGTACGCCTGAAAGCTCAGGGAGCCAGCTACCCGGCTATCGCGCGGGCTCTGGGCTATGCGTCCCCAGGAAGCGCGCACAAGGCCGTACAGCGGGCGCTCGCGGCTATCCCAGCGCCGGGGGTCCGGGAGCTTCGAGCGCTGCAAGGCGAAGCGCTCGATGCAATCGAGGTTGAGGCGTGGCGAGTCCTGAGCAGCACGCATTACAAGGTCAGCAACTCCGGCCGCGTCGTACCCGATCCGCACACAGGCGAGCCGTTGCACGATCCAGCGCCGAAGATCGCGGCTATCAATGCTCTGGTTCGGGTGAGCGACCGGCGGGCGAAGCTGTTCGGTCTGGACTCGCCGATCAGGATCGAAGCGGCGATCTCGGCTGACGAGGCGTGGGCAGTGCTCGACGCTCACCAAGCCGAGCTAGAAGCACAGATCGCCGCCTTGGAAGGCAAGCATCACGACGGCCCGCCCGCGTGGCATCCGGAGTCCGGCTGACCTCATGAACTTCCGCGCCGCTCCGGTTGGCTGCCACGGCGCGGGGGCTCGGCGTCATGGTCCTTCGCCGAGTAACGCATCGCCCCGTCTGGTCCTGCGCCCAGGCGGGGCGATGTGCTGTGTAAGGGATGCGCTCAACCTGCGGAAACGTCGGCCGCGGAGCTCGCCGGCACTTGCGTTGGCCCAGATCAGAGACTCGCGCGGATCGGCGCGGGAACGCTGCTCGACGTCGGCCGGTCCTTACTCCCGAGCCGGTCCAGAGCTCTGACGCTCGACTCGACGGCGCGCCGCGCTCGGTCAGCGTGCTTCGCCGGGAGCGTCCGCGCCCCGGCTGTGGCGAGCTCCGCTGTGATCTCGTCGAGCTGATCGGCGATGGCGTCGAGGCGCAGAGCGAGCCGGGCGCGGTCGGCAGGGTCGAGGGGACGCACGGGGAAGCCTCCCGGGAGGGGGTCACGGAGCGGCGCGGCCGGTATACGCGCTGGCCACAGGCCACATAACAGAGATTATGGCGATTGATCGAAACCGCTCAGCCGATCAGCTCGACGATATCGGCGTCAGTCGTGACGTTCAGCGTCCGCGCTTCGTGGGGCGCGTCCCAGCGGACGGCGAGCGTCATCAGCTTGGGATGCCACGCGCTGACGGTGCCCGTAGCGCCGGGCGGGAGCGGATCAGGGTCCGAAGAGTAGAGCAGGCGTATCCGCTGCCCCGGCGAGTAGTCCATAGCCCCCATGATGCCCCCAGGTTGGGCGCCCGCCGGGGGTGGAGGGGAAGGCCCCCGGCGGGCGGTCTGTGAGCGTCGTCAGCTCGACGCTTCCCCGCTGGCAGTCTGGCCGGTCGCGGCGCGGTACTGCGCGGCCCGCTCGCGGTAGGTCGCGGCGGTGGATGGGTAGCCGTGATCTTCGGCCCACTGGGCATCAGCATCGATGCCCTCGGCGATCTTGCGTTGCGTGTCCGGGGATACCGGCCGCTGCGGTCGCTCGCTCATGGTCTGTGCCTCTCTTCGTGGATTGGTGACCCCCGCCCCGCCGTGGCGTGCGGACCGACGGCGGGGCGGGGGTGTCAGTGGGTTGCGGTGGCTCGCCGGTGTCCCGGTGCACTTCCGCGCGGGTATCAATCCCATTCGTCGCGCTGGCGGTAGAGCGTCAGCGTGAACCCTTCGCCCGACCATCCCCAGGTCCGGCCGGACAGTGCTGCGCTGCGGAGCGTCGCCAGGATGTAGAGCAGCCGGTTTCCGTCGAGGCTCCCGGGCAGTGACGCGGCGGCGGCCAAAACGAGGGTGTCAGCTGTGTGACATTCCTCGCTGACCCGCTCGCCGTTCACGGTGCCTTCAAGCCTCAGCACGGCCCGTACAGCCTTCCTCGGACAGCGGGCGCCACACGGTGACCGGAACGTCCCCGGGAACGCTGAGCGTGGCGAACTGGCCGTCTACGCCGCCAGCGAAGCGGATCGAGACACCCGAGCCGGACGTCTCGACGGCTTCGACTCGGCGGAGCGTGCCGAGGTCACGGAGCCAGTCTCCGGGCCGGACTTCGGTCGGGCCGACGATCATCGGGTGTCGGTCGAATGCGTGCAGCACGGTGGGAGACATGATCCGGCTTCCTGGCTCGACGTCAGTTCCCTTCCATCGCAGCGCGATACGGCGACGTCACGTCAGAGCGCGGCTGTATACGACGGCTATATAACGCCCGGTGAGTGGCGTAGCTTGAAAGAGTGACCGAGGTAGATCCGGCGCTCTGGGAGCGCCCCGACGTACGCGCCGCGCTGATCAGCGGGGACTATGGCGCGCTACTCAAGGCCGTACGCAAGTGGACCGGTGACTCTCAATCCGCCGTCGCCGGGCGCTGCGGACTGTCTCAGCCGGACGTCTCGGCGATCGAGTCCGGCCGCCGCCAGGTGCTCACAGCTGCCGTCCAAGCGCGCATCCTGAACGGGCTCGACGTCCCCCCGGCGCTGCGCCCCGGGAACACGGCCGTAGTGCTGCCTGAGCCGGTTCTAGCGCGTCGCGGCGTGCTGACCGCAGCAGGGATAGGGCTCGGCGCTGCTGCGCTGGCAGAGCCCTTCGAGAGGCTTTCCCATGCGCTGAAGTTCCCGGCCCGGCTCGACGGGAAAGCGGTGGACGCGCTCGAAGCTGCCGGGGCGGCGCACTTCGACCAAGAGGAGCACCTTCCCGCCCGTCACCTTATGGCGCACGTCGCCGGACACGTTGACCTTGTGTCGCTGCTGCTCGCGGGGGCGGCAGACAAGCACCGTGCCCGCCTGGCCGTGCTCGCCGGGGAATCCGCCGCGCTGGCGGGGTGGCTCGCGTACGACACGGGCGATATCCGCTCGGCCCGGGGCTACTGGCAGACGGCGCTAGACGCTGCTCGTCATGCGACTGACGGCCCGCTCGTCGCCTTGGTGCTCTGCTACCTGTCGTATCCGACGGGCGCCGACGGAGACCACGCGAAAGCGGCTCGGCTGCTCGCCGAGGCGGGAACTCACGTCAAGTCCAGTGCGCACGCGGCGGCTCGATCGTGGATCGCCGGTCGGCAGGCCGAGGAGTCCGCAGCAGTCGGCGACGCTGCCGCTTTGGTAGCGCTCGAACGTGCTTTGACCAGCTTCGATTACGCCGAGCCGGACACTGGCCGGCCGTGGACCCGGTTTTTCGATAACGCCCGGCTCGGGTCGCTCGCCGTCAGCACGTATGCGCGGCTCGGGCATGCTGGGCTCGACGACGCGGCGGGCGCTGTGCTGGAGTCCGTCAGCAGCCGCAAGACGCGCGCTGTGATCCTGGGGGACGTGGCAGGGGGCTACATGACGCGGGGCGACGTCGAGAGCGCGTGTGAGCTCGCCGAGCAGGCTCTAGAAGCCACGCTGACGAGCGAGGCTGTCCTAGGCCGGGACAGGCTGACGGCGCTGCGCCCGGCCTTGGACGCGTCCGGCTCGACGACGGCGGCGGAGCTGTCCGAGCGGATCGGGGCGAGCTTCGCCTAGTCGGTCGTCTCGGCGCCGACCCACGCGAGGTAAGCCGCGTTCCCGCCGATGATCGGCGTCACGATCACCTCGGGCGTGTCGTAGCTGTGCGCCTCTTTGATCCACTCCGTGAGCCGGTCGGCGAGCGCTGCCGTCGTCTTGTAGTCGATACGGTGCTCTTTCGCCGTCTCGACCTTGCCATTCCACCAGTAGGTGGACGCGATGGTCCCCACCTGAGCGCAGGCCGCGAGCCGCGCCGTCACTGCGTCGGTGGAGAGCCGGGCCGCCTCGTCGTCGTTGTCGGTCGTCGTCGTGATGGTCACGTAGTCGGTCGTCATGCTGGCAGTCTCTCAGCCGTTGTCGGCGGCGAGTTCCATGAACCGCTCGGCGAAGAGACGTTCGGCGGCGCATGCTTCGGCTCGGGCTCTGTCCAAGCGATCCTTAGCGGGGCCGGGCTCGACGCGCCCCGGGGGAATCTCGTCCTGAACGCGCTGCACTACGGCGTGAGCCTGCGCCATGCGCTGACGGGCGAAGCTGAGCTGTCCATCGAAGTACCAGAGCGGCGGCGTCGTCATGTCGGCAGTCTGCCAGGTCAAGCGCGTGTGCTACTGCGCTCCATCAAACGGTCATTAGTGGGAACGGGAAGCGATCATGCCCCGGGGAGGCGTCGGCCCAGCTCACTGATTCCCGAAACCCTTCCCGGAACTATCTCGTTCCCGTAACTATGCGAGACACGTTTTCGGGAATCTGCTACGTTGCTCGCATGACCAAAGCAGCAAGCACCACCAACAACGTCAGCGAGACGCAGCGCCGGGCGCTCCGTCTCATCGCTGACAACCCGTTCCGGGTGCTCGTCCGCCCCCGTGATGAGGCCGGATACCTCACGATCAGCCAGCGCACCGAAGCGCCGCTGATCCGCCGGGGCCTGATCCGCTCCGTCGAGTGGGGCAAGGTCACCCGCACCGTCAGCGGCCTGACGTTCGCCGTCGAGCTGTACGTCTGGGAACTGACCGAAGCGGGCCGGGCGATCCTGGCGCCCGTCGAGTCGGGCGACATCGTGTCGAGCGACGTCGAGCAGAGCGGCGCCGTCGAGGTCGAGGAGAGCTCTCCCGTGGATGTGCTCATTGACCGTGAGGGCCTGGACGCGGGAAGCGCGCTGATCTACTGCCGCGCCGACGCGCGCATGGATGGGAGGCTCGGCCGGACGGGCGAGCGCTCCCGCCGGGTGTACGTCGAGACCTACGGCAGGGACCTGACGGGCGCCGAGACGTGCGAACCGATCTACGTAGAGGCGAGCTCGCCGGATGCCGCGCTGCGGAAGCTGGCGAAGGTTCTGGGAATCACCCTCGGCACGATCACCACGGAGCGCTGATCATGACCACGAAGACCAACCGCAATGCGACCAAGGCCGTGATCCGCAACCTGCACAAGTGGCACAGCGACGGCGTGAACACGCCTAGCTGGCACTCCGGCGAGGTCGCCGACCACCTGAGCGCCGATAGCGTCGAGGCGTTCCGGGAAGACGCGCTGACCTACCTGCGGGACCGTTCGGAGCTCCGGAAGACGACGCTCGATAGCGCCGACTGGCGGGAGGTCTACGGGCACTTTCACGACGTCGAGCCCGAGCCCGCGCCGGTCGTCGTCGAGCAGCAGCACGCGCCCGGCGCCCTGATCGGCTACGGCCGCGTCTCCACCCGTGACCAGGATGCCCAGCTACAGCGGGACGCGCTGAACGCGGCCGGGGTGATCCGGATCTTCGAAGAAAAGATGAGCGGGAAGACCACGAAGGGCCGCGAAGCGCTCGCCGCAGCGCTCGACTACGCCCGGCCCGGCGACACCGTATGTGTGTGGAAGCTGGACCGGCTCGGCCGCTCCGCGCTCGACGTGCTCAGCATCGCCAACGACTTGCACGCCCGGGGGATCGGCCTGCGCATCCTGTCCGGGACGCTCGCCGGTTCCTACTCGCCGAACGGCGAGGGCAAGTTCTTCTTTACGATCATGGCCGCTTTCGCTGAGCTCGAACGCGACATGATCCGGGAACGCACCATCGCCGGACTCGAAGCCGCGCGGGACGCTGGCCGCGTCGGCGGGCGCCCGTCCGTCATCACCGGTGACGTCCTGGCCGCGACGCTGGCGCGCAAGGCGAACGGCGAGCAGGTCCCCGCGATTGCGAAGGCACTCGGGGTGAGCAAGTCAGCGCTTTACCGGGCGCTGACGGCGCACGCCGAGACGGCCGCCGAGCAGTAGAACCGCTGACAGCCCCTCAGAGCCCCCGGGAGAGATTCCGGGGGCTCTGCTGCGTCTCCGGTCCCGTTCGCGTCTCAGAGCCCGCTCACAGCCGCGTCGCGCTGCCGTCGAGCCCGAACCCCCTAAGCGCATCCGCTCGACGACCCCCAGCCGGTCACTCTCTGCTCAGGCCGGCGGGCGCGGAGAGTGACCGCGCCTAGATCCGGCGCCCGCGTCTCCACGATCCACCCCCCTTTAAAAGGGGGGTGGAATCGTGGAGCGAACGCGCGTGGATCGGCGTGGAGCCAAGCGTGGAGCCGTGGCCAGCGCTTACGGTGCCAGCGTGGAGCCCGTGGAACGGGCGTGGAGCTCCACGGCTACGGGAGCCGCGTGGAGCGGTCCGTGGAGCACTCAGCCGGGCTCCACGGGGGCGAGAAAGTACCGCTGCGGGACGCGCGCCCCGCCGTCGGGACTCACGGTCAAAATGCCTTCCTTCACCTTCGCCTTGAGCCTGCGCCGGATCTTCTCTGTCTGCGCGTCGCTCGGGTTGTCCGTCTCGAACATCGCGGCAGCGGCGGACGCGGCGAGCAGTCCGTCACCCCCGGCGCGGCGGACCAGCTCGACCAAATCCACGCCCTGACTGACGGCGGACGTCCCGGCCGCGTGATCGTGGTTGACCTTGAACGGGCCTACCTCGTTCATCGGCTGCTTAAGGTGCCGAAACGACACGATGGGATCACCCGGCGCGCCGTACAGCGAGACGACCGAGCCGACCCCGGACGTGAGCCACGTTGAGCCGTAGACGTCCTGAATCGTGTTCGGCTCGCTGCCGCTGGTCCCTGTCTTCCGTGTGTGGTGCAACTCGGTGACCTGAATTCCCCGGCTGAGCGCGTGCTGACGGGCTCGGTTGTACCCGGCGCCTACCGGATCTTCGGAGAGCCCCACGGCCCCATCCTTGAGGCTGTCCACAAACACCGTGTCGGCGCCCGCCTCTTCGCACAGCATCGTGAGCGTGTAAGGCTGCTTAGCCAGATCGAACGGCGGCGGCCCCGTCCAGATCACAAGCCGGTCATCCAAGAGCGCGCGGTCATCCTTGGCGAACAGTCGGGCGGCGGCTCGCCGAGCCTGCGCGGGCCGGTCCATGGCGAGGTAAAGCACCTTCGATTCCGTCGGCGCCACGTCGAGGCCGAGCACGCTCGATTGCAGTCCGAGGCGAGCACGGACCAGCTGAAACGCAAGCGTCGTCTTCCCCACGCCCTGAGGGGCGGCGATCATCAGCGCTTCCCCTTCAGGCCAGAGCACGTCAGCGCCGTTGCCCCAGACGGCCGCAGGGACGTCGGGAACGTCGAGCACGAAGGAACCGCCGGGGATGAACCGCAGCGCGCTTACGGCCTGCTCTGCGCCGTCCGTGGAGTACTGCTCAGACATAGGCGGCGTGCCTCCACGGGTTCACGATGCGGTCGGATTCTTCGGCGTCGTCGAGCTGCCTCTGTAGCTCGCGCGGATCAACGAGGCGGGCGGCGATCTCCCAATCAGCCCAGCCCTGGGAACGCAGATACCTGCCATAGGCCCGGAGCTGATCCGGAGTCATGCCGTAGCTGGACGGCTCGACCGGCCGGGGAAGGGGGTCGAGGGGGTCATAGCGTCCGCAGGCGAGCCGGTGAAGTTCGGGGGCATTGGCTGCTTCGCGGCGGCGGCGGATCTGTGCGCCCGTCTCGTCGGCGCACGGCGGTACATTGGTGATTGCCTGCTTCACATACCTCCAAGGTGTGACGCTCTGTCGCCTTCAGTCAGCGACATGGGTTCATTGGTCGCCAGCCCTTCCCCGGGGGCTGGCGATCGGCTTTATCGGGGTGAGTTGAGCAGCGCCGCGATTCGCTCGCGCTGGCGCTCAGTGAATGGCGGGGCCGAGGCGCGGAAGGCGACGACTTCCGGCGTCGGGTTGTCCCGGTAGTGCTCGACCAGCGCCCGGAATTCCGGCGAGCTGTATACGTCGGCAGCTGTGTTCCCACCGGTCACCGGCGCCGGGACGCCTGCAACTCTCCGGGAAGTCCGTCGAGGAAATCAGCGATCCGCAATGCCATAGCGCGCCCGGGGCGGGTGGTGCCGCGCATCCACCGGTAAACGTTGCTGTTGTGGATCTGTAGTGCGTCGGCGACGTCAGCCATGCTGAGCATGTTCTCTGTGATGACGGCTTCAAAGGTGCCGTCAGCGCATGCCTTGCGCGCCGCTGCGATACGTGCAATCTCGGAGATAGAGGTCTTCGCCCTGGCCATACCGGTCCCCTTTCAAGCGGAATTCGAATCCGCTGCACGTATCCTCTGTTCGATCTCCAAGGCTCTGCAACTCGAAGGAATAGCGCATATCCTCGGGCTCACCTTCGGGTACGGAATTCCCGTGAGGGCGCCCCGTCTGACGTGCTGTGAGCTTTCCCGGATATGGCGTGCGTCACATGCTACGCAGAGGCTTACACACTAAAGCGGCCCCAGGAATATCCCCGGGGCCGCTGTCACCTGTGCGATATTTCAGACTGCGCCGCGCTTCCACGTGAGCGTGAGCCCGGACATTGGATCTTCCGGCCCGCCTGCACGGGTGCCGTGATACACCTGCGCAACCCGAAGAGAGATCAGCTCCCTGAGAATCGACTTCCGCACGTCGAGGTGAAGCGACGTCCACCGCTCGTATACGTCATCGGCGCCGATGATGGCGGCGAGGGGGTCAACGGTCGCCGCTGCCGCGATACGCACGTCAAGGGCTTCTAGCTTCCGTTCAATCTCGGCCGACGCGACGGCGACAACGCGCGCACTCAAGCCGTTCGCCAGCTGGACGCCGAAGCCGTCGAGCTGAGCGCCGAGAGCGGCTTTCTCAGCGAGCAGCACGCCGACATCTTCCCCGGAGCCCTTACGCAGCAGCGAGGCGGCGTCCGGCCGACTCAGCCGGTCCAACACTTGGGCGGTAATGAAGGCGTCGAGCGATACGGCATCGCGCAGGCCGTGACCGACGCCGCGTGCCCGGCATCGATAAAGCAGATTCGCGCGCCGACCCTGCTTAGTACAGATCATCGGCGAGTCGCACGGGTCACACTGATAGATCAGCGAGCCGAGCCATTTCGGCGTAGGGCCTGGAGTGGTCCGGCGGGCAGGGTCATTCAGAATCGCGCACACAGCACGGTGATCCGGTTCGCTGACGATGGTTTCCGTGCCTTCGGGAACCCGGCCGACCTCTTCGCCTTTGTAGGTCTTAATACCAGCGTTCCGGGGTCGGATAAGTACGCGCTTCCAGTCGGTCACCTGCCATTTCCCGCCGCGCGGCGTGGTGATGCCGCGCTCATTCAGACTGGTGACCTGTGAGCCGACGCTTCCGCCTTTGAGGATGAGCGCAACGCCGTTGGCGACCTCGATAGCTTCACTCCACCGGACGGTTTCGTTATCCGCCTCGAAACCGAACGCGCGCGGGCCGCCGTTGAACTTCCCTTCGGTGGCGTTCTTCCGCTTCGCCTTCGCCACATTCTCCGCCTTGTGCTCGGACTCGAATTTCGCCGCAACTCCGATCATGCCCGCAACCATGCGGCCCGACGCGTTGCTCATGTTGTGCCCGCCGGATTTCACGGTCTCGGTCAGGACTTCGGCGGCCTTGCAAAGGTCGCTGTATTCCTCCAGCTCCGTCAGGTTCCGGAATAGCCGATCGGTATGCCACGCAATCACCATGTCAGCCGCCCCGGCGCGGATCATCTCCAGCATCCGCCGATAGTCCTTGCGGGGCTTCCGGCGCTGGTGAGCTGAGATGTCGTTGTCCGTGAACACGGCGACGATGACGACGGCGGCCCGGAGCTGTTCCCCAAGCTGGGCCGCCTTCACTCGGCAGAGTTCTTCCTGCGTCTCGACGCCGATCCCGGCGCCGGTCCGGTCGGAGCTGATCCGGCAGTAGATCACCACGCGGAGAGTCCGCGTGAACGCGTTCGCGGTCGGCGCTGTGCCCTGAGTGGTCGTCACCCGGCCAGAGTAAGGCTTAATCCTGGGAACGTGTACTCCGACGAGATCCTGCACGCGGCGAAGATGTCGCCGTTCAAGATCGCCGCGAAGCTGACGCCGGACGAGGTCGCCGAGCTGCACGCGGTCGCCGTCAGCACGCTGACCGAGGCCGTGGAGCGGTCGCGCGGGCTGCCGCTGACCGAGCTGAAGAGCGAGAAGAAGTCGGGGCTGCGCGTGCACGGACGCAAGGGCGAGCCGTGCCCGGTGTGCGGCGACACGATCCGCGAGGTCTCGTTCAGCGATTCGGCCCTGCAGTACTGCCCGACCTGCCAAACCGGTGGGAAACCTTTGGCCGACAGAAGACTCTCGCGGCTACTGAAATGAAGATAAGATCTAACTCAGCGTCAGATCGTGGATCTTGGTAGAGCTCGGGGGCGGGCTCGCGGACCGGAGGTAGCAGGGGTGGCAGTGGACGAGGCTCCCGGCAACGTATTCGAACTCGAACTCGCGCTGCACGGGCCGGACCCCCGGGAGTCGCTGCCGGGCCTGTTCGACCAGCTCAGCGAGGCGGGCGCGGAACGGGTCGTCGAGGAGCGGGTGCCGAAGCCGGAGCCCGGCAAGCGGGACGCGGGGATCCTCGATGTGGTCACGATCGCGGTCGGCGGCGTGGCGAACATCATCGCGATCGTGGACACGGTCTACCACTGGCTCGCGCTGCACCGCGCGCGCACCGGCGAGGAGCACCACCCGAAGCCGGTCGGCGAGGAGGCCGAGATCCCCTCCGTGACCATCACCTCGGGCGAGCGCAGCATCGTGCTGACGTATCCGGCCGACTGGATCCAGTCGCAGGCGGTGGACGAGTTCCTGCGCGCGCACGGCCAGGAGCGGGACGGCTGATCCGATGACGACGCTCGACGTCACGGTCTCGATGCCGAAGCCGGGCCGGACCAAGTACTCGTACTCGCTGAGCACCCGGGAGGGCGCGGCCGGGCCGCTGCAGCAGGAGTACACGATCGACGTGAACCAGGAACTCGTCAACGACGCCTGCGCCGAGATAGACAAGGCGCTGCAGAACTCGACGGGCGATCCGGAGCGGCTGGGCGCGACGCTGCGCCGGCAGGGCCGCCTGCTGTACCAGCAGCTGCTCCAGCCGGCCGAGAGCTCGGTACTGGAGCTCGTCCGGAATCTGCGCGAGTCCACCGAGCCGTTGCTGGTGAACTCCAACGAGTCGATCGTGCCCTGGGAGCTGCTGCACGACGGTGAGGATTTCCTCGGGCTCAAGACCGACATCGGACGGCGCTCGAAGGTCGGCGCCTGGGTGCACGGCGGGCGGCACATCGGGCTGGTGCGGCGCGCGCTGGTGGTCGGCGACACGCTGGGCGACCTGCCGAAGGCCCATGAGGAGGCGGAGAAGATCGGCCGGTGGCTGACCGGGCAGGGCATCGAGTGCACGGTGCTGCTCGGCAGCGAGGCGGAGCTCGGCCGGATCATCCTCGAGCTGACCGACGAGTCGGCGCCCTACGACCTGTTCCACTTCTCCGGGCACGTCTCGAACTCGCCGGACGCGATGGGCCTGCTGGTGCATCGCCGCCACCTGGTGGACGAGCCGGCGCTGCGCACGCTCGCCGGCCGGGGCGCGCCGCCGGTCGTCTTCATCAACGGCTGCGCCTCGGCCGGGCTGACCATGAACGTGTGCCGCCTGTTCATGGTGATGGGCGCGAAAACGGTCGTGGGCACCCGGACGGTCGTGGACGACGGCAGCGCCCTGCGTTTCGCGGAGGCTTTCTACAGCCAACTGCGCGAGCAGGTCGCGGCGGGCGCGGCGGTGCGCCAGGCCCGGCTGGCACTGAACGAGCAGGCGGACGGCTCGTGGGCGTCGTTCGTGCTGCACGGGGATCCGAACGCGCGGATCACCCACGAGCAGCGGCCCTCGTCGTCGCAGAGTTCGGGTTCGACGCAGCGGGACACGGTGCCGTTCGCACCGGACACGCAGGCGCTGATGCGGCACGTGAGCCGGATCGCGGAGCCCGGCGGGCTGGTCACCTCGCTGGACCTACTCGCCGGGCTGCTGGAGACCAAGGAGATCCGGGAGCGCAGCCTGCCGCGGATCGGCCAGGAGCGGTTCAACACGCTGCGGCTGGCGCTTCGTCCCACGAGCGGGCCGAGCGAGCCCGGCGGCGATCTGGCGGCGGCGGAAGCCAATGGCACGACCGGAGTCGCGAGCACGAACAACGGGATCGACGGGATCGACGGGATCAGCGGGGTCGACGGGACCGGCGGGGTCGAGGGGATCGGCGGGATCGGCGGGATCGGCGGGATCGGCGGGGTCGGCGGGAAGATCAACGGTGTCAGCGGCCATCAGCCGCAGGTGGAGCTCTCGGACACCGTCGCGCGGGTCTTCGCGCTCGCCGACGAGGCGGTCGCGGCGGCCGGGCGCGGGGCGCTGACGATAGACGACATCGCGGCGGCGCTGCTGCGCGTGGGCGGCAGCACGTGCGAGGACCTGTTGGACATGCACGGCCTCACCATGGAGCAACTGCTCGCGCCGCCCGGCGAGGAGAAGGCGGTCGCGAAGGCCGCCGTGCTGCGGCAACGCGTGCCGCTCGACGGGCTCGACGCGCGCGCATACGGCGTCGTGCTGTGCGCGCGGATCCTCTCGGCGATGCGCGGCGAGACGATGATCACCAGCCGTACGCTGCTGAAGGCGTTCGCGGTGAACGGAAGCGAGGCGCTGAGCGACGCGTTCGAGGCTCAGGGTCTCGATGTGGACCGCACCCTGCGTCGGCTCGGCGGCATCGGCGCGCCGCGGCTCGGGGAGCTGTCGTCCCGGGTCGCGCAGGCGCTGCGGGCCGCGAACGACAACGCCGGGAGCGCGGGGCGGGCCGGTGAGGCGGAGCTGTTGCTCGCCCTGCTGCTCACCGACCCGCAGTCCTCGGCCATCGAGACGCTGCGCAGGCTCAACGTCGATCCCGAACTGCTGATCAGGACTCTGTCGGCGGATCCGATCGAGCTTCCGCAGCCGCGTCCGGAGCCTGCTCCGGAGCCGGAGCCGGAGACGGAGACGGAACGGGAAGAACTTCCGGAGCCTCCTGAGGATCTGGCGGAGGAGCTGGAGTAGCCAGCAGGAGGCCACGCAGCGCCCTGCTGTCGTTCGGCCGCTGGTCGAGCACCTTGCGCCAATGGTCATGCGCGGCGTCCGCGTCCCCGGACTCCAGGCACGCCAACGCGAGCGCGCTGCGTGCCTCCAGGTCGTGCGGATACCAGTACACGCACGCGGCGAAGTGGTCGCGGGCGCGCACCGGCTGCCCCGCTCGGGCCGCGGCGAGGCCGTCGTTGAACAGCCGCGCCGCGTGCGCCCTGATCCGGACGTGGCCGCGCGCGGCGGACTCGGCGAGCTCGGCCTCGGGAAGGGATTCGTCCCCGGCGCCGAGGTCGACGACGATCTCTGAACTCGCCGTCTCTGCCTCGATCTGTGAACTCGCCGTCTCCGCCTCAGTCACGCTCTCGGTCTCTGTCATGTGCGCTCGTCCTCCGGGTCAGATGTCGAGCAGCGGGATGCCGGTGCGGGACTCGTCGCCGGTGTCGCTGGTGCGGACGAGGCCCGCCTGGATCTGGCGCAGCCGGACGCGGAGCTTGGTGGCCTCCTCGAGCACGTGGTACGGGTTGACCGAGAGCTGACGCTCCAGGCCGTCCGCGAGCTCCTGGATCTTGCCGATCTCCCGTTCGGCCTCGGCGTTGTGCAGGTTCTGCGCCATGTACTTCAGCTGGCGGGCGGCGGCGATGACGTTGCCGAGGACGGCCTCGGCGCGGTCGGTCTGGCTCATCACCGGCTGGTTCGAGGGGGCGCCGCGGCGCAGGCCGCGGAGGTACTCCAGCAGCTCGCGGAACTTCTCCACGGCCTCGGTGTACGAGCGCTGGTCGCGGTTGGTGTACGCGCGCTCGCCGCCGCGGCGGTACTCCTCGATCGTGCGGCCGATCTCCTCGGCGTCGAAGGGGCGGCCGTCGGGAACGCCGTCGCGCAGGTAGTACGTGTGCAGCTCGCGGCAGTCCTCGACGAGCTTGTCGAAATCGGCCTTGGGCGGGCGCAGTTCGTCCTGCATGCGGGGCAGCTGGTCGATGATCGACTGCATCTCGTCGTACTCGTGCGTGGCCTGGCCGACGTCGCCGCGCTGCCTGGCCTCCTCGAAGGCCTGCCGGGCCATCTTCAGCCGGGCCTCGATCGTGGCGCGGCGGCCGGCGGGCAGTCCGGGCAGGTTCTCCTGGAACCGGCGGGTCAAGTCCTCGGCCTGCTCGGCGCTCGGCATGCCGCGCTCGGTGGGCAGCCGCACGGTGGCCTGGTACGGGGTCTCGCCGATGGTGCCCTCGACGGTGATGGCGTAGTTCTCATGCATCACCACGTGCATCCGGATCGGGGTGTCCTTCGGCGTGCTGCGCGGCACCTGGACGCCGACCACCTGGATCGGGCGGCCCTCCTGGAACAGCCGCAGCTCCACGGTCTCCACGCCGCCGGGGTGCCGGAAGTCGTAGTCCTTCGCGAACGGCAGCGTCTGCAGCACCTTGACGATCGGGAACTGGTCGACGGCGCCGTTCGCGCCGCCCACCTCGAGCGTGATCTGCTTGGTGTTCTGGGCGCCGGTGGCCGCGCCGCCGAGCGGTTTGACGTCCTCGGTGCTGTGCGCGAGGGAGCGGCCGGCGGCGCCGCGCAGCACGCCCGCGCCGTCGTAGACCTCGAAGGCGAATTCGGTCTCGGCGTCGGCCTGCAGCGGGATCCGGGTGAAGCTGAACGAGCCCTCGGCGGTCAGGTCGGTCTCGTCCTCGTAGTCGCCCGCGTTCAGCACGACGCGGCCGCCGGTGAGATCCACCTCGGGCGTCAGCGCCTCGACCGTGCCGCCGACGCTGAGCCGGGAGGAGCCGGTGCTGCCCGCGCCGCGCAGGCTGATCTTCACCGTGCGGTCCTCGTCGTACACGACCATGCCGCCGACGGCCGCCGCGCGCACCGCCGCGCCGAGCGCCACGACCGTGTCCACCTTCTCGTACACCGGCTCGGCGCACTTGGCCCGCTCGCGGCGCTCGGAATCGGGCGCGGCCTCGCCGCACAGCTCGCGCTGGACGAGCTCGCGGACCAGCGGCATGTGGGTGGATCCGCCGGCCAGGATGACCTCGTCCACGTCGGCGAGGCTGATCCCGGCCCGCTCCTGGGCGCGGGCGACGGCCTCGTCGCAGTACAGGAACGTGCGCTCGATGAACGGCCGGGCGATCTCCTCGAGTTCGGGGCGCTCCAGCATGGTCTCGACGACGACCGCCTCGCCGTCCTTGTCGATCAGCAGGCCGCTGTCCCGCAGCACGTACTCGTAGCTCTGCGACAGCGCCTTCTTCGCGCCCTCGGCCAGCGCCTTGAGCCGGGTGAAGCGGGCCCGGTCCTCCTCGTCGTTCTCCGGGTCTAGGTCCAGCGCCCAGCCGTCCGCCTGGAGCATCGACTGCAGCCGTCGGGCGAGGGCCGCGTCGATGTCGTCGCCGCCGAGCCGGTTGTTGCCGCTGATGCCGAGCACCTCGAAGGTGCCCGCGGTGCAGCGCAGGATGCTGACGTCGAAGGTGCCGCCGCCGAGGTCGTAGACGAGGAACGTGCCGTCCCGGGTGGCGGTGCGCCAGCAGTGGTAGCTGGCCGCGGCGGTCGGTTCGTGCAGCAGGCCGAGCACCTCGAGCCCGGCCAGTTCGGCCGCCTCACGGGTCGCGTCGATCTGCGGCTGGTCGAAGTACGCGGGCACGGTGACCACCGCGCGGTCCACGATCCACCGGCTGCCGTCCCGGTCGAAGGCCGCCACGTCCGCCTCGATCTGCCGCTTCATCTCGGCCAGGATCAGCGCCGAGACCTGCTGCGGGGTCAGCTGCTCGCCGCCGAGGCCGACCGTGGCCCGGGTGCCCATCAGCCGCTTGACCGAGCTGACCGGCTCCGGCCTGCTGCCCTTGCGGGAGAAGGCGCGCCGGCCGACGACCGTCTCCTGCGAGCCGGCGCCGCGCCACACGCAGCTCGGCGTGGTGTTCGACTTCGTGTTCGCGTCCTGGTGGATCACGATGTCGCCGTCGGTCGGGTTCATCACCGCGACCGCGCTGTTCGTGGTGCCGAGGTCGATCCCGACGGCCTTGCTCACCACCTGGTTCAGCTGGTTCATACGCCCTCCCGCTCCGTGTCCGTGTCCTGCCCGTCCTCGTGCTCCGCCCGCTCCGGCGCGCCCATCTGCACCCGGGCCAGCCGCACCGCCCGGCCCTCGTGGAAGACGGCGCACTCCTCCGTGCGCGCGACGACCTCGGCCTCGTACTCCGGCCGGTGCAGCCACGCGTTCACGTTGACCCAGTCCAGGACCTCGGCGGCCGGCAGCCCGGTCGGGTCGCGCAGTTCGATCCCGTTGTCCGTGACGATCTGCAGCATCTGGTTCTTCACGGTCCGCAGCTGCAGGAACAGCTTGCGTCCGCCCTGCTCGACGAGCGGCTCCTCGGCCCGGGCCACGAGCTGGTCCAGCCTGCTGACGAACACCGCGAGGTCGAACAGCGCCTCGCGCACCTCGCTCGCGGCGGCCCGGCCCTCGGTGCGGGCGGCGCGCAGGTCGTCGGCGGCGCGCCGGGCCACGCCGACGAGCTCGCTCTCCGGGGAGACGAACTCGCCCACGGCCGCGGGCACCTCGCGGCCGGTGAAGTCGTACCAGTCCAGCGGCGGCTCAGCCGAAGAGGACATCGCGCACCTCCACCCGGGCCACGCCGTCGGCCTCGGTCGACGGCAGCTCCAGCCGCGGCGGGCCCGCGGCGGCGAACTCCTCCTGCACCGACCAGCGGGTCAGCACCCTGACCGCGGACGCGAGGTCGAAGTCCGCCGCGGACAGCGCGGCGCCCTCGGTCAGCGCGCGGGCCGAGACGGGGGCGCGCCGGTTGTCGTGCACGAAGTCGGACCAGCGCTCGGCCCGCTCGTAGTCGGTGCGGGCCGGTTCGGCGCGCTCGTGTTTGGCGCGGGTGAGCGGATGGGTGATCAGCTCGTCCTTGGCCCGGACGATCCGGTCCCGCTCGGCGGCGTCCCGGCAGGTCTGCACGAGCTCCTCGGCCCGCTCGACGATCTGCGCGTTGGTCGCGTCGACCGGGAGCCCGAGTTCGTGGAACGGATTGCGCCGGTGGTTCGACGGTGTCATACCAGTCCTAGCCTCTTGCTGTTGATGTCCCTGTTCAGGCCCTCGACGAGCCCGACGTTCTCGCGGATGTTGGGGTCGGTCGGATCGAAGCGGACGGCCTGCAGCAGCATCCGCTCGGCCTCGTCCGCCGGGTCGTACACGGCTTCGAGCTGCTGCCTGGTCCTGGCGATCCGCAGCAGGGCCCTGGCCTCGTCGTAGCGCCTGATGCCGTAGTTGTGGAAGAGCACGGCGATCTCCCGGTTGTTGTCCCGCAGGTCGCGCAGCTCACGCTCGGCCGCGCCGTATTCGCCGCGCTGGAACAGGATCCGGCCGCGGGCCCGGCACAGTTCGCGGGTGGCGGCGTCCTCGTCCGGGTTCCAGGCGAGGGCCTCCCGCATCGCCGTGCAGCACTCGTCGAGCAGTTGCAGGCTCTTGGCCTTGGTGGACTTCCGCGCGAGCCGCATCCGGGACAGGCCGACCGCGTAGTGGTAGTCGCACAGCGCCTTGTTCTCGGCGACGTGCGCCTGGCCCTTCGTGCAGGACAGCTCGAGCAGCGCGGCGAACGCGGCGACGGTGTCGATCGCCTCGACCGCCTCCTCGACGCCGCCCTGGTTGTGCATGCTGGCCCACCAGTCGTAGCCCCAGCGCAGCGCCGTGCGCAGGGCGAGTTTCTGCGGGACGACGAGCTGCACGACGATGTCGAGCTCCTTGATCGCCCCCGCGTAGTTCTTGTCGAGGCCGGAGTCCGCCCCGAGCGCGCGGATCGCGTCGCTGTCGGTGAGGGTCCGTTCGGCCGACTCGACGAGCTCGGCGCCCCACTCGTCGATCAGCCGCCCGGCGCGCGCGGCGAACGGCGCGAACTCGTCGTCCTCTCCGACGAGCGCGTTGTGGACGGCCGAGAACGAGGTGTCGATGAGCAGCACTTCGGCGCCGGCGATTCCCGCCCGGACGCCGTCGAGGCCGCCCGCGCAGGTCTTCGCGGTGTGCAGGTCGCCTTCCGCGACGGCCTGGGTGAAGCGCGCCTTCAGGCCGACGAGCAGGTCCTCGATGAGCTCGTCGCGGAACTCGTCGTCGGCCTCGTCGGGGAGGGTGCGCTGCTCGAAGTGGGTGCGCAGCAGCGGCTCGGCGAGCAGCAGCGCCCACAGCGCGGTGGCCTGGACCCGGGCGAGGTCGGTCGCGGGCTCGCGGGCCGGACGGGCCAGCGCGTCCTCCCGGGCGAGGGCGGCGATCACGTGCCAGAGCTCGATGTCGGTTCCGGTCGACGCGGCGGCGGACGTCCACCGGTCCAGGATCTCGCCACTCGGACCGTTCCAGATCGCGTCGCCCAGTTCCTCGTTCGCCGCGATCAGCTCGGCGAGCCGGACGTGCCGCCCCGGACGCTGCTCGTCGACGATCGGCGAGCCGGGGAAAAGCGCGCGCAGCAGGGTACTGACCTCCTTCTCGGCCTGGAGGTCTCCGAGCACGCGGCTGGCTCGCCCGGGCCGGAACCGGGCTGCGGCGCGGAGCCGGTCGAGCGCGGTGGCGCGGTCGCCGTCGATGTCGGCGATGGCGGCCTGATGACTGAGGAAGCGCCCGTATTCGTCCCGGAGTTCGGCGCGCCGGTCCTCGTCCAGACGCACCACGTCGAGGGCGCGGCGCCATGCCTGCTCGGCGGTCTCGAAGTCGCCGATGACGGTGGCGTAGCGCGCGGCGGCGAGGCTGCCGATGCCGCCGGGCTCCTCGGCTTTCCCGGCGGCTTCCCGCACGATCGGCGCGAGCGCGGTGGCGAAGGCGTCCTTGCGGCCGCGCTTGGCGGCGTGCTGCACGAGGTACGGCAGGGCGCGACGCCGGTCGACGAAGCCGTCCGCGCGCAGCATCGAATCCGCTGCCGCCGCTGCGTTCCCGCTCGCGACTTGTCCGGCCGCCGCGGCTGCCGCGAGGGCCGTCTCAACGTTCGTGGACGCGGTGAACGGCAGCGGGCTCGGCAGGCCGCGGCCTTCCAGCGCATCGGCGAGGAGGGTGACGAGCACGGCCATGCGCGACGCCGCATCCTCGGCGTGTGCGGCGCGGAGGTTGCGCACGGCCTCCTCGCGGTTCGAATCGTCGAGGGCTGCGGCCGCGCCGACGAGGGCCGAAAGGGGTTCCTCGGGCAGCGATTCGAGGCCGTCGCCGTCGCGTAGCGCCACGCATTCGGCGGCGGCTCGCGCGGCGCGCGCCGTCTCGGTGTTGGGCGAGCGCTTGTCGAGTTGAATCAGGAACCTGGTTGCCTCCGCGCGTGCCGAGGAGTCCTCCGCGAACAGTGCGACGCGCAGCATGGCGCCGACCGCCGCCGCGTCATCGGCCGGGTTGCGCGGCCAGTCCGCCAACGACTGGATGAGCGCCGCGTCCACGGATTCGGGGGCGCGCACCAGCCGGACGAGCGCGAGCAGGCGCGCGGTCCACGGCTGGTCCGAGACGTCCTGCCAGGTCAGTTCCTCGGCGCTGGTGGCCGAGGCGAGCAGTCGGGCGGCGTGGTCGAGGAGCGAGACTTCGAAGCGCCCCATGCCGCGCGTCGTTGCGGCTCGGAGCTCCGTGCTCGCGCGCACGGCAGCGGTCCGGGCCTGTTCGAGCCGTCCGTTCGCCCACTCTTCGGCGGCGGTCCGCAGCGAGAGGAGCGCAGTCGCGTATCCGGCCTGCGCGAGCCCGCGACCGGAGAGCTCTGCGAAACGGCTCGCCGCCACGTCGTGCGCCCCTCGATGCGCATCGGCCCACGCGGCGAGCAGTTCGGCCTTCGGTCCGCGCACGTCGTGCAGCAGGTCGTGCACCTCGTCGATCCGGCCGTTCTGCAACGCGTCGTGCGCGAGCAGCACGGCCGCGCGGTCCCGTCCGAGATCGCGGGCGCGAACCAGCATCTGGCGGCTACGGTCGGGGTCGGACGTGCGCAGCGCGAGGGCGGTCCAGATGAGCCGTTCGGCGGCGGGTAAACGGTTGAACAGCGCTTGCCGGAGCAAAGCATTGAGTTCAGATGTCTGCTTCCGTGCCACCGCCACGCCGAGCGCCGTACGCAGCGCTTCGAAGAGGTCTGCCTGCACAGCGTTCGGCGTCACCAGGGATTGCAGGTCGATCGCGGCCGGGATCGGTCCGTCGCCGATGAGCGCCTTCCGGGCCGCCGCGACGGCGCGCATCGGCTCGGGAGCGGTCGGCTCGGGCGAGGGCAGCGCGGCGCCGGGATCAGCATCCTGAAGCAGGCAGCCGAGTGCCCAGCGACCGGAGCCGTCCAGCGCCTCACAGCTCGAACGCACTCCGGCAGTGTTCTTACACAGCAGGTGTGCCCAGCCGAGGTGGTAGAGCACGTCCGGGTCGGCGTTTCCCGGCACGCGGACGTCTGCCAGCGCGTCCCGGGCCCGCTCGGCGTCTCCGTCGAGCAGGTACGCGCGGCCGAGCGCGTAGTCCCGCCACGGTCCGGTGTCGCGGCCCGAGGCGATCTCGGCGAGCCGGGCCGAGGTGACGGGCGGTGTGGCGGAGGCGAGCAGCGGGTTCGTGGACGTCCAGCGCACCTCGAACCAGGCCAGCACCTGGCAGAGAATCAGCAGGTCACGGGCGCGCGGGGCGAGGTTCGGGTAGCGCGCGCCGACGGCGACGGCCATCCGGAAGTCGCGGGCGTGCAGGTGCGCGGCGAGCAGTCCGCGCATGGCCTCGGTGTGCCCGGCGGAGCGGCTGAGTACGGTCTCGAACATGCGCGCGGCGACCTCGGTGCGGTCGAACAGCAGCAGTTCGCCGAGGCCGAGCGCGAAGGTCGTGTCCGAGCGCGGCGGGCCGCCGATCCGTCCGGCGAGTGCGTACGCGCGGCGCAACTGGTCGTCCGCGCTGTCGAATCCGACGTTCAGGATGCCGCCGACCAGGCCGGCCACCTCGGCGGGCGGGTGCGGCAGGCGCGTGACGACGTCCGCGTACACGGCCAACTGCTCGTCGGCGACGGCTTCGAGTTGGGCCAGCCGGGCGGCCGCGTGCAGCCTGAACTCCTCGCGCGTGGTCGTGGCGCTGTAGATATCGGTCAGCATCCGGTGCGCACGCTGGATGTCGGCGGGCGTGCCGCGGGCCGCCGAGGCGTCGATCAGCGGCCACCACGTGCGCGGGAGTTCGAAGGCTCCGGACGCGGCGATCCGTGCGCCGATGGTGCGGAGCTGATTGAAGTCCTCGTCCGTCAGGCCCGGCAGGAAACGCGGCGTGAGCAGCGACATCTGGAAGTCGAGCCACATCGGCGCGACCTGGTCGCCGAACTCCTCGAAGCGCGGGTAGACGCGGCGCAGTCGTTCAAGGGCGCGGGCGGTGTCCTCTTGGGCGAGCGCGCCGGCCCAAGCGTTCTCCAACCGGCCGACCCGGTTGAAACTCTTTCCGAAGGAGCGCTCTGGCTGGGCTGCCATCTCGTCACCGCCCACCGCACTCGGCGCGGCGCAACCTGGCGAACCGCTCGGCCTGGTACGCGTTCCCGGCGGCGCGGAACGCCTGCTCGGTGCGGCCCAGCAGGTCGCAGCGTTCTGTCTGGGTCACGCGCAGGCGGCCGAGCAGGTCGTACGCCTCGGCGAAGCTGCGCGCGGCCTCGGTGTGCGCGTTGGCGGCGGCGTGCGCTTCGGCGAGTTCGCGCAGCAGCGGATAGCGGTCCTTCGGCTCAAGCCGCGTGTCGTGCGCGGCCGGTTCCGCGACGGCCACGGCAGCTGCCGCCGACCCCTCGGAGCGCAGTCGCCGAGCCTTGTCGAGGGCTGATTCGCCGGTACCCGCGTCGTCGCCGCGCAATTCCCCCTCCGTGATCGCCGCGAGCAACGCCTCGGCACTGCTGAACCGGTCCATCGGCCGGGCTTCGAGGCAGCGCAGGACGATCTCGTCGAGCCAGCGCGGAATCGAGGCGTCGATCGCGGACGGACGGCGCGCCGGGTGCGCGCGCTTGGCCTCGGCGAGCCAGTCCGGATACGCGGCGGACGGCAGGCCGGTCGGCATCTCCAGGTGCGCGTACGCGAATTCGCCGGTCAGGCCCTGGTACATGAGCAGGCCGAGCGAGTACACGTCGGATGCCGGGATGCTCGCGCCCTCGGACGTCTCCGGCGCCATGTAGCTGATCGTGCCCTCGACGCCGGGCACGTGTCCGTCCTCGACCATCCGCGCGGCCAGGCCGAAGTCGATCAGCCGGACCGTGCCGTCCGCGCCGAGCAGCACGTTGTCCGGCTTGAGGTCGCGATGGAGCATCGGCGGGACCTGCGCATGCAGCCCGCGCAGCGCCACGCAGATCTGCCGTGCCCACTTGAGCAGCAGCCCGCGCGGCACGCGGCCGTCAGGGTACTGCTTGAACTCGTCCGCGAGGGAGTGTCCGGGCACGTATTCCATGACCAGGAACGCGCGGCCGTCGATCTCGCGGGCGATGCCGCCGTCGTACACGTGCACGAGGTGGGCGCGGGCCGCCGCGTCCGTCATGCCCTCCATCGCGCCGGCCAGTTGCAGCACGTCCGCGAACAGCTCCCCCGCCGTCCGCTCCGTGACGCCTTTCCGGCGCGAGACCTTGCACGCGACGCGGCGCACCGGCCTGCCGAGCACGTACTGCTCGCTGAGGAACACGCCGCCGAAGCCGCCCGCGCCGAGCAGCTCGCGCAGCACGTAGCGGCCGTCCACCACCCTCCCGACCAGTGCGCGCAGGTCGGTGTCCGTGCCCTGAGTCACCGCGCGTCCTCCGCGGCGTGCAGGAGCACCGCGACATGCGGGGCCGCGGGTTCGAAGCGCACCTCGATCGTGCGGCACGCCTCGAACTCGGCGGTCCGGTCGCGCGCGGCGATCGTCACCGGGTCTTCCACCATGTCGCCCAGTATCTTCGCGATGATCCGGCCCCCCTCCCCGCCGCCTGCCTGTATATTGCGTCGATTACCCGTCATGGCGACGTAGCGCACGACTTCTTCGGCGACGACCAGTTCCTTGTCCCGCTTCTCCCGCCAGAACGCGCGCTGCCGGTCGAGCACCTTGCGGCAGATCCCCTCCATCGCGGCGAGGTCGAGCGGCCGGAACACCACGACGCGCCGGATCCGGGCGAGCAGTTCGGCGGTGAACACGGGCTCGTCGCGGCGGGTGCGCAACTCGCGCAGCCGTTCCCGAACGGCTGCGGATATCTCCTCGTCGGTGGCGGTCGGGGACATTCCGGCGATGACCTCGTGGCCCGCGTTCGAGGTCAGGATGAAGATCGCGCGCTCGCCGTAGGCCTTGACGCCGCGCTGGTCGACGATCCAGCCCTCGTCGAAGAGGTTCAGGAACGGCCGCAGCACCTCGGGGTGCGCCTTCTCGGCCTCGTCGAGCAGGAATACGCAGTACGGGTCGGCGTTGAGCTCGTTGATCAGGCGTCCGCCGGCCTCGTGGCCGACGTAGCCGGGGGGCGGGCCGAGGAACGCGGAGACGCTGTGCGGCTCGGTGAAGTTCTCCATCGGGTAGGTCTGCAGGCGCTTCGAGGCGGAGTAGAGGTCTGCGACGGCCTTGGCGAGTTCGGTCTTGCCGACGCCGGTCAGGCCCGCGAACAGCAGCACGGACGCAGGGCCCGAACTCACCCCGGCGAGACCGGACTTGATGCGCCGCAACTCCTTCGCGACCGTGCGCACGGCCACTTCCTGCCCCACGACGCGGCTGCCGAGCAGTCCCTCGTAGTCGATGGCGTCCCGTTCGGCGCCGCCGAGCTGGCCTGCGGGCACGCCGGTGAGCTCGGAGACGGCGTGCACGATCTGCTCGGCGTCCACGTGCGACGGAGCCTCGTCGTCCGTGTGGTTGCGGGTGTAGTCGAGGTTCTCGCAGGCCCGTTGCAGCACCTTGACGGCCGAGAGTGGCAGCCGGTGGCGCGGCATGAAATCCCCGGCGAGGATCACGGCGCGGTGCACGGCGGCGTCGCTGAGCTCGATGTCGAAGCGTGCCGCGAGCTCGTCGGCCGCCTGCCGCGCCATATCCGTCGCAGCGGCCTGATCCGGCTCGGCGACCTCGACGCGCGTGGTGAGTTCGAGCAGCTCGTGGTCGGTGGCGATCAGGTCCTCGTAGTCATGCCCGGTCAGCACGCCGATGAGGTGGATCCGGCCCGCCTCGAGCGCGCTGCGCAGCAGGAGGTTGTGGCGGGCGCCGTTGGGTCCGCGCAGCAGCGGCCCGAGCCCGTCCACGCAGACCACCAGGTCGGTGCGGCCGCCGACGTGGCTGATCAGGCTGAGCAGCTGGGCGGCGCTGCGGTCGGGGGCGACGTCGCGGCAGTCCACGCGGATGAACCGGCGGCGGCGCAGGAACGGTATCTCCCCCGCGGCGGCCCGGCGCGCCAGCTCGCGGAGCAGGGTCGTGCGGCCGACGCCCGGCAGGCCGGTGATCAGCACGTGCCGGTCGGTGCCGCGGTGCAGGGCGCGGCAGACGGAGTCGAAGTAGCGGTCGAGGTGGCAGGCCTCGGATATCGCGCCGTCGTGCGCGAGCCAGGTCAGGTCTTCCGACGGCGGCAGCGAGGGCGGCAGCTTGTACGCGATCTCGCGGGGAGCGTCGTCGCGCGACTCGCGCATGGCCTCCAGCACGTGTTCGCGCATGCGTGCCACGTCGAGGCCGAGCGGGTCGGCGCGCAGCACGGACACGAGCCGTTCCGAGGGGGATTCGAGGACTGCGAGCAGCAGGTACTGCACGTCCACTCGCTCGGCGCCCCAGGCCGCGGCCTCCAACTGCGCTGCACGGAGACGTTCGTGCAGGCCGGAGCCGATCTCGTCGCGGCGCAGCGTCGGCACGGTCTCGCGGCCCCGCTCCAGCAGCCGGAAGGCGCCCGCGATGTGCGCGGCGGCCTTCGCGACCCCGACCTGCGGGGAGAGCTGCCGGCGCACGACGCGGTCGGCCAGGCCCTCGGTCTCGGCGAGCAGCGCGAGCAGGCAGTGCGGTGTCAGGACCGTGTCATAGCCGAGGTCGGCGGCGGTGCGCGCGGCCTGTTCCAGCACGGCCCAGGCGTCCGCGGTGAACTCCTCGGAACGCAGCCGGCCCGAAGCCTCGTCCCACAGGCCCGGCGGCGGCTCGACGCGTAGCCGAACCCTGCGACGTAACGCGTCGGCGGCGGCCTTGAAGTCGAGGACCCGCAGGAAGTCGCGGTCCGCCGCCTCCGGATGGTCGAGCACGCAGGCGAGCAGCAGTTCGAGGGCGACCGGGCCCAGCGGGTCGGGATCGGCGGCGAAGGCCTCGGCGAAGTCGGCGAGCGCGGCGAGCAGTTCCGGCGCGAAGTGCGCGGGGGTGCCGTCGAATCCGTAGCTGTCCGCGCCGACCGGGTTGTAGACGTCGATGACGTCGCGCACGTCCTCGAGCCGGGTCCCCGCGGCGAGCGCCGGTTCCAGCGCGGAGCGGATCCCCGGCTCCCGCCCGGCGACGCAGGCCTCGACGACGACCTGCAGCACGTCGCTGCCGCGCAGCGCGGACTTGAAGCGGCGGACCGCGCCGTCCAGGGTCTCGGCCGCCCGGCCCGCCGCGCGCGGGTCGAAGATCCCGCCCGGGAAGAACAGCGGCGGTGTCCCGGAAGATATGGATGCTGGCCCCGTTGGTACGACAGGCGACACAAACCCTCCCCTGGGTGATCGTGCCTGAGAGTCTGTCAGAAACGATCGGCTCCCGGGCGGCAACACGCCCCAATGCGCCCACCTGGGATTTCGCGGGAAAGGAAGACCACACTCCCCCTCATACTAAACATATAACACACCCCGGCTCTTGCCGCAAGGCCCCCGGTATGCCGCACAATCATCCAGCCAAGGCCGTAGTCTGCGGAAACGGGGAACCGAACATGACGCCTGTCAGCACCGATCACGCCGTACTGATCGCCGGGGGCGGTCCGACGGGACTGATGCTCGCCGGGGAACTCGCCCTCGCCGGAGTGGACGCGGCGATCATCGAGCGGCGGGCGAACCAGGACCTCGTCGGCTGGCGCGCGCTCGGCTTCCACGCGCGCACCGTCGAGGTCCTCGACCAGCGCGGCATCGTGGACCGGTTCATCGAGCAGGCCGCGTTCGTCGGCCAGACCACCGGCTTCGGCGGCGCCATCCGGCTCGACCTGAGCGACTTCCCGTCCCGGCATGCGTACGGACTCGGGATCTCGCAGCAGCACATCGAGCGCATCCTCGCCGCGTGGGTCGAGGAACTCGGCGTGCCGACGCTGCGCGAACGCGAGGTGGCCGGTCTCGCGCAGGACGAGAAGGGCGTCACCGTCGAACTGGCGGACGGCGCGTCGCTGCGTGCTGATTTCCTCGTCGGCTGCGACGGCGGACGCAGCGTGGTCCGCAAGGCTGCGGGAATCGACTTCCCCGGCTGGGACGCGACCGGCAGCGGCCTGATCGCCGCCGCCGAGTTCGACGAGGAGCCGGAGTGGGGCATGCGCCGCGACGAGCACGGCGTGGCCGGATTCTCCCGCCCCGACCCGGACGGCCCGATCCGCGCCCAGGCCGCGGAGGACCACGTCGGCCACGGCGAGCCGACCCTCGAGGACCTGCGCAAGGCGATCATCCGCTTCTACGGCACCGACTTCGGGCTGCGCAGCGCCGCGTGGGTCACCCGGTTCAGCGACACGACCCGGCAGGCCGCCGCGTACCGCGCGGGGCGGGTGCTGCTCGCGGGCGACGCGGCGCACATCCACTCCCCCATGGGCGGCCAGGGTCTCGGCGTCGGCGTGCAGGACGCCGTGAACCTCGGTTGGAAGCTGGCGCAGGTCGTCAACGGCATCTCGCCGGACACGCTGCTCGACACCTACCACGCCGAGCGGCATCCCGTGGCCGCCCGCGTGCTGCACAACACGATGGCCCAGATCGCCCTCAGCCGCGTCAACGACCGCACCGACGCGCTCCGCGACATCGTCGCCGACCTGGCCGCCATGGAGCAGCCCCGCAAGCACCTGGCCGGAATGATCAGCGGCCTGGACGTCCACTACGACTTCGGCGGCGACGACGCCACCGCACTCCACCCCCTCGTAGGCCGCCGCATGCCAGACCTCGACCTCATCACCACCGCAACCGGCCCGACGCGCGTCTACACCTTGCTGCACACCGCGCGCCCCCTGCTCCTGAACTTCGGCACGCCGGGAGCACGAGCCGCCGATCTCGCCCCGTGGGCAGCCCGCGTCCAGCCCATCGACGCCGCGTACGACGGCGTGTGGGACCTCCCCGTCCTAGGCGAGGTCCCCGCTCCGACTGCCGTGCTCGTCCGCCCCGACGGCCACGTCGCCTGGGTCGGCGGCAACGAGGGGTTGGCTGAGGCGCTCACCACGTGGTTCGGCCCCGCGAGGTGACGCGGCGATGATCCTCGACGAGTTCCGCTTCTGCCGCCGCGAGATCTGGACGCCGGCCTCCGCCAAGAAGCCCGTACCCAAGGTCCTCGGCGAGACGACCCGTCACGATCGCAGTGTCGTCGTCACCCAGCCGCAACCGAAGCCGCCGACACCTACGCCCGCGTCTTCGTGTAGGCACGCGTCGCCACACTCATCCGATTCCACACGTTGATCGTCGCGATGCAGACGAGCACCTGCGACAGTTCCTTCTCGTCGAACACGGCCGCGGCCGCGTTCCAGACCTCGTCCGTCACCCCGTGCTCGCCCAGCCGGGTGACGGCGTCGGTCAGCTCCAGCGCGGCCAGCTCGCGCGCCGTGAACAGGTGCTTCGCCTCGCGCCACGCGGAGACGGCGACGATCCGCTGCAGGGTCTCGCCGTTCTTCGTGGCGTCGAAGGAGTGCATGTCGAGGCAGAACGCGCACCCGTTGAGCCCCGAAGCCCGCAGCCGGATCAGCTCCCGCAGCGAAAGCTCCAGCGTGCCGCCGCTGACCTCCTCCAACGCCATGACCGCCTTGAACGCGTCCGGGTTCACCCGCATCCACGCCATCCGCTGCTCGCCGGGAAGCCGGTTCTCCGTGCTCATGATCCATCCCTCTCGTCCGCGGCGACCCCGTCGGCCGCCGCCCTCGCTCCCCGAGACGAGACAGCCCGCCCTCCTGTGACACGCCCTCGTATCCCGGGCAGCTCGGTGAAGACGCAGTGAAGAACCCGCTCCCCGCTGCCGCCCACCCCAAGTCCCCGTTCCTACGATCAACCCATGAACGAGCCCGCGACGGCCGCGACCACAGCCGCGGCCCTGCGCAGAATCCGCATCCTGATCGTCGTCTTCGTCATCGGCCTCATCCTGAGCGGCGTCACCGCGTTCCCCCTGGGCATCGAGGCCCGCGCGCTCGACCGTTTCCTGCACGGCCCCGCGTGGCCCGTCGCCCGCCACCTCACCTTCCTGACGTCCTGGATCGACGAGGTCAGCTCCGGCCTCACCGACACGTACGCCCGCCACCCGTACATCGCCTACGGCACCGACTGGCTCGCATTCGGGCACCTCGCGATCGCAGTCGCCTTCTGGGGCCCGTACCGCGAACCCGTACGCAATATCTGGGTCCTGAAATTCGGCCTGATCTCCTGCGTAGGCGTCATCCCGCTGGCCCTGATCTGCGCCCCGCTACGGCACATCCCGCTGTGGTGGATCGCCGTGGACAGCTCTTTCGGCGTCTTCGGCGCGATCCCCCTCTACGCCGCCTACCGCCTGACTCGTCGGCTGGAACTGCTACAGTGAGCGACAGTGTTTCTCGCTGTGCTACCACAATGGCGCAGCGAGGTCGCGGAGTTCTGTCCGGCGTGCCGAGCTCCGTGGGATAGGGGTAAACACAAAGCAACACACTGATTTCCCGAGAGAGTCGCGCCGGGGCATTTCTCGATCAAGACCGCTGCGACAACAGTGGTCGGGATCGAGCATGCCCGCGCCCGAACCCGACCCCTTCGAGGGAAGGAAGACCGGGCGTGACGACGGTGGACTGGTCGGTGCTGGGTGTCATCGCCATCGGCGGCCTCTTCAGTTTCCTGCGTTACCTGCTGGCCGAGCTGACGGACTTCGCCCGGGCCTGCATCAGGTCGTACCGGGAACTACGCGCCGAACTCGTCGACGGCCGCGGCGGACGGGAAGATCCGCCGAGCGCGCCCGCCGAAGAACCTGAACCCTAGTCGGTCACGCCTCGGCCTGGAGCTTCGCCTTCATCCGGTCGACCCGCGGCCAGTGGACGTCGTGGGCCCAGTGCAGGCGCTCGAAGAGCCAGATGAGGCGGGCGGAAGGGTCGATCTGGCCGGGCAGGACGCCGTGCCGGGCGGAGGTGGGGTCGGCGTGGTGGGAGTTGTGCCAGCTCTCGCCGAAGGAGATGATCGCGAGCGGCCAGAAGTTGGTGGCCCGGTCGCGGCAGTTGAAGGGGCGCTTGCCGACGACGTGGCAGACGGAGTTCACGGACCAGGTGATGTGGTGCAGCAGCGCCATCCGCATGATGCCCGCCCAGAAGAACGCCTCGAGCGCGCCCTGCCAGCCGCCGGTCACCGCCCAGCCGACGGCGGCGGGGCCGAGCAGCGAGACCGCGGTGATCGGGCCGAACAGGCGGCCGACGAGCCGCAGGTCCTTGTCCTCGGCGATGTCGGGGGCGAAGCGGGCGCGGTTGCTGAGCTGGCGGCGCAGCATCCAGCCGATGTGCGCGTGGATCAGGCCCTTGAACACGGCGCGGGCGTTGGTGCCGTAGCGCCACGGGGAGTGCGGGTCGCCCTCGCGGTCGGAGAACGCGTGGTGCCGGCGGTGGTTGGCGACCCACTGGAGCGGCGAGCCCTCGATGGCCAGGGATCCGGCGACGGCGAGGGCGATGCGCAGCGGCCGCTTGGCCTTGAAGGCGCGGTGCGTGAAGCAGCGGTGGTAGCCGACCGTGACGCCGAGGCCCGACACGATGTAGCAGGCGGCGGCGAGCCCGAGGTCCAGCGGTGTCAGCCCCCAGCCCCAGGTGAGCGGGACCACGACGAGCAGGCACAGCACCGGCCCGACGACGAAGATCCACATGGCGATCGCGGCCGCCAGACTCTGCGGGGCGTCCAGCAGCGGTTTCGGGGCGGACGGGGTCGGCCCGCCGTCGACGTGTGTGCCGTGGTCCGGCAGGTCGGCGGGCGCGGCGGCGAGGGTCATGCGCTACTTCCAATCAGGGGGCTGAGCACAGTGTCGGGCACGGCGCCGCACGTTCGCATGAACGGCGTGGACCGAAGATCGGCCGACTCGGTGAACAGCGGGAACGTGGGCTCTTCAGGAACGCCTCAGGGCCCGGCTCTCGCATAGGATCCGAGCGGTGGGCTCCGGCGCGGACCGACGCCGGGATCGAGGGTCGAGAGGCTGCGGGCGATGGACGTCACGGGGTGGGTCACGCGCGAGCGGCTCGCCGAGATAGCGCGCTTCTGCGCGGTGGGCCTGGGCACGTTCGTGCTGGACGAGGGCTGCCTGATCCTGCTGCGCAGCATGACCCGGATGCCGCTGGGCATCGACACCGCCCTGGCGTACGCGGTGGCGGCGCTGGTGAACTTCGTCGCGAGCCGGCAGTGGGTGTTCGAGCAGGCGTCCGAGGGGGCGCGGCCGCGGGTCGCCCTCGTGCGCTACGTGGTCGTGGTGGTGATCGGGCTGCTGGTGACGGCGGTGCTGGTGCCCGCGCTGCAGGCGGCCGGGATCGACTACCGGATCGGGAAGGTGCTGGCCTCGGGCGTGGTCGGCATCGCGAACTACTTCGCGTTCCCGCTGTGGGTGTTCCGGGGCGTGGGCGACGCGGCATCGGAGGCGGTCGGGGAGCCCCGGCCGGACCCGCAGGAGGCGCAGGGCGTGCCGGAGACGCGGACGGCCACCGCGGAACCGTAACGCGTTCATGACAAAACAAGGCATCCGGTGATCCCGCTCTCAGCGTTTCTTCAGTGTCGGGTGTGAAATTAAGCGCGCCTCGGATGGGCCGCAAGCGGGATCGGAGCCTTTGTCTTGTCGCAGGCCATGAATGTGCTCGCGCCGGATGGAGCCGGTGCCGAGCCGCTTGCGGGGCCTCCGGCGGCGCCGGACGAGGGCGGGCGCAGCCGTCGGCGGCGGCTGGCGATCCTCGCGGTGTGGAGTTCGCTCTGGGGCCTGTACTTCAGCGTCTCGGGCGGCTTCTCCTGGCACTACTTCGTGCAGGGCAGCACGCTGCTGTTCCACGGCGCGCAGCCCGGGCAGCCCTCCGGCGGCCTCGACCTGTACGCGCACTACCCGCAGTTGCAGATCGGGCCGTTCACGTTCGCGGTGGCGGAGGGGCTGCGGCATCTCGGCGGGTCGAACGGGCTGCGCGCGGCCGAGGCGTTCATGACCGCGTTGGGCCTGGTCGTGCTCTACTGCGTGGAGCGGATCGCGGAGGCGATGCGACCGGAACTGACGCACACGAAGCGGCTGGACCGGACGATGCTGTTCGGCGGCGGCGCGTTCATGATCGGCTGGACGGACCTGAGCGTCGGCATCAGCCACCTCGACGACGCCCTCGCCCTGACGTTCGTCACGCTCGCGGTGTGGGGGCTGACCGCGAACATTCCCACGCTCGCCGGACTCTGCCTCGGCCTGTCGGTGGACTCGAAGCCGTGGGCGCTGGTGTTTCTGGCATTGATCCTGACCGTGCCGCGGTTCATGCGCGGGCACGTGGCGGTGTGGACGGCCGCGACGGTGATCGTGGCGTGGCTGCCGTTCGTCATCGCGGACGTGCACACGCTGACGGCCGCCTCGTCGTTCACGATCCCGAACGAGCCCTCGTCCTCGCTGCGCGCACTCGGCGTGGCGGACGCCGGCACGCCCAAATGGGACCGGATGGCGCAGATCGGGCTCGGCTGCCTGCTCGGCGGCATCGCGGTGTGGCGCCGCCGCTGGCCCGCGATCATCCTGCTCGGCGTCGGGGCGCGGATAGTGCTGGACCCCGGCGTGTACGCGTACTACACGTCCGGGGTCCTGCTCGGCGCACTGATGTGGGACACGCTCGGGCTGCGCAGGCCGTGGCCGCTGTGGACGTTCGCCACGGGCGGCGCGCTCGCCATATCCCCGATCTTCATATCGAATGACACGATACTGGGACAGATCCGCCTCTGGCTGGTCATCGCCTTCAGCGCGGCGGTGCTGCTGGTGCCCGCCTACGAGATCGGCCCGCTGGCCCGCCGCGGCCTGGGCCGCCGCCGCAAGGTGACGGGTCGGACCCGGACCGCCGCCCGGACGTGACCCGGACGCCGGCGGTTGCCCGGCCTCGGCCTCAGCCCGCCGCGATCAGCGCCTCGACCTCGGCCACGCTCGTGTAGTGCGAGGCGTCGCCCTCGATCACGTAGCTGCGCTGCCCGTCCGTGCCCGCCGGGATGTCCCCGGCGGCGGTGACGCGGTGCAGGCGGCGCGGCTGGTCGTCGTAGTTGTCGACGGCGTAGTGCTGGGTGATCCGGTTGTCGAAGAGCACGAGCTCGTTCGGCGACCAGCGCCAGCGCAGAATGTTCTCCGGCCGGGTGACGTAGGACTGGAAGATGTCCAGGATCCGGCGCGACTCCCCCGCCGACAGCCCGACGATCCGCTGCGCGAAGCCGCCGATGAACAGGCCGCGCTCGCCCGTCAGCGGGTGCACGCGCACCACCGGGTGCACGGTCTCGAACTTGATCCGCTGGAAGATCTTGCGCTGCTCGGCGTGGTGCTCGGTGCGCGCCTCGTTCGGCACGGCGTAGTCGTAGACGTTGGTGTGCACGGCCTGGAGCGTGTCGGCGAACGCGCGCAGCGGCTGCGGCAGATCGCGGTACGCGGTAGCCGAGTTGGCGATCAGCGTCTCGCCGCCGTAGGGCGGGATGACGATGCTGCGCAGCGTGCTGAGCTGCGGCGGGTTGACCACGAAGGTGACGTCGGTGTGCCAGTGGTTGGCCCGGCCGCCGCGCTCGCTGTCCACGGGCAGGATGTTCGGCGCGCCCTCGACCGACGAGACGGTCGGGTGCGCCGTGGTCAGCTCGCCGAAGTAGCGGACGAAACGCTGCTGGCCCTCGTCGTCCAGGTTCGAGGCGTCGAAGACCAGCGCCTTGTGCTCGTTCAGCGCGGCGCGGATCGCGGCCACGGTGTCGGGCGCGAGCTCCCGGGAGATGTCGACGCCAGTCACGCGGGCGCCGATGCGGGCCGTGACCTTCTGGATGTCCAGCTGGACGGGTGCGGAGACTTCGGTGACGGACATGGATGGTGCCTTTCTCTTCTAAACGGTGACGGTGGTGGCGGCGGTAACAGCGCCCTCGAGGCCGTAGCGGCCGCGGAGGGTCTGGCCGGGGACGTACTCGGTGCGGAAAAGCCCCCGGGCCCGGAGGATCGGCACGACTTCGTCGACGAACAGGTCGAGGCCGGAGGGCAGTACGGGCGGCATGATGTTGAATCCGTCCGCGGCGCCGCCGGTGAACCAGGACTCGATCTCGTCGGCGACCTGCTCGGGCGTGCCCGCGAACGTGCGGTGGCCGCGGCCGCCGCCGAGCCTGCCGATCAGCTCGCGGACGGTGAGTCCGTCCCGCCGGGCCAGTTCGACGATGAGTTCGTACCGGCTCTGCGCGCCGTTGATCAGCTGCGGCGGCGGCAGGTCCTCGGGCAGCCGCGCGTCGAGTTCGAGCTGCTCGACCGGTACCTGCAGCAGCGCGGCCAGGTGTCGCTGGCCGTGCTCGTAGGTGATGAGCTCCTCGAGTTCGGCGTCCCGGGCGCGCGCCTCGGCCTCGGTGGATCCGATGACGGGGACCAGGCCCGGCAGAATCTTGATGTGCTCGGGATCGCGGCCGGCGGCGCACGTGCGTGCCTTCAGGTCCGCGTAGAAGGCCTTCGCCTCGGCCAGCGTCTGCTGCGCGGTGAAGACCGCCTCGGCGTACCGGGCCGCGAAGTCTTTTCCGTCCTCCGAGGATCCGGCCTGCACCAGCAGCGGATGCCCCTGCGGCGAGCGCGGGATGTTCAGCGCGCCCTCGACCGAGTAGAACCGGCCCACGTGCTGCGGCGGCCGCATCTTCCGCTGGTCGCCCCAGACGCCGAGGTCCTTGTCCCCGACGTACACGTCCTCGGCCCAGCTGTCCCAGAGCCGCAGCGCCACGTCGGTGAACTCCGCGGCGCGCTCGTACCGCTCGGCGTGTGCGGGGGCGTCGTCGAGGCCGAAGTTGCGCGCGGCGGCGGGACCCGCGGTGGTGACGATGTTCCACCCGGCCCGGCCGTTGCTCACGTGGTCCAGCGAGGCGAAGTGCCGCGCCAGGTTGTACGGCTCGTTGTACGTCGTGGACGCGGTGGCGATCAGCCCGACATGCTCGGTGACCGTGGCCAGCACCGTCAGCAGCGTGAGGGGCTCGATCGTCCCGGCCGGACGGTGCGACACGTCGCCCCACAACGCCGGACTGTCGGCAAGGAACAGCGAGTCGAACGTGCCGCGCTCGGCTGTGCGGGCAAGCGCCTTGTAGTGCTCGATATCGGTGTTGGCCCGCGGATCGCTCTCCGGCAGCCGCCACGAAGCCTCGTGATGCCCCGTGCTCATCAGGAACGCGTTCAGATGCAGATTTCTGCTCACGAGGCGACCTCCTCCAGCACCGGTTGGGCCTGCTCCACGCCGAGCGCCGTCAGCAGCCGGTCCCGGTACCCGGCCAACCGCTCGTCGCGCGCGGATCGGGGATGCGGCAGGTCGATCGGCAGGTCGAGGCTGAAGCGGCCCTCTTCGAGCACGAGCACACGGTCCGCGAGCAGCACCGCCTCGTCCACGTCGTGCGTGACCAGCAGCACCGTCGGCCGGTGCCGCTCCCACAACTCGCGCAGCAGCGTGTGCATCTTGATCCGGGTCAGCGCGTCGAGGGCGCCGAACGGTTCGTCGGCCAGCAGCAGTTCCGGTTCGCGGGCGAGCGACCTGGCCAGCGCGGCACGCTGGGCCTCGCCGCCGGACAGCTGGTTCGGCCACGCGTCCTCCCGGCCGGCCAGCCCGACCTCGGCGATCGCCGCGCGGGCCCGGTCGGCGGCCTGGCGCGGCAGGCCGAGCAGCACGTTCGCCAGCACCCGCCGCCAGGGCAGCAGCCGGGAGTCCTGGAAGACCACCGACACCCGCTCCGGCGCCTCGATCCGCCCGCTCCCCTCGACCTCGAAGTCGATCCCCGCGATCGCCCGCAGCAGCGTGGACTTGCCGGAGCCGCTGCGGCCGACGAGCGCGACGAACTGGCCTCGCGGGATCTCCAGGTCGACGTCGTGCAGCACGGTCCGCGCGCCGAAGCCGCGGGTCAGGGCGCGGACCGTCAGTCCGCCAACGTGCGCCGCCATGACAGGACCCTCCTTTCGACGAGACGGACGACCAGGTCCGAGGCGAAGCCCCAGATCCCGTAGATGACCAGGCCGAGCACGACGCTGTCGATCAGCCCGTACGTGGCCTGCTGGTACATCAGGTAGCCGAGGCCGCTGGTGGCGTTGACCTCCTCGACCACGACCAGCGCGAGCCACGCGCTGGTCACGCCGAGCCGCAGCCCGGTGAAGAAGCCGGGCAGCGCGCCGGGGATCACGACCTGGCGCAGGAACTCCCAGCGGCCGAGCCCGAGCGTCTCGGCGAGTTCGACGAAGCGCCGGTCGATCGCGCTCAGGCCGGCCGAGAGGTTGATGTAGATCGGGATGTACACCGCGATCGCGATGATCGAGATCTTGAACGTCTCCCCGATGCCCAGCCAGAGGATGAACAGCGGGATCATCCCGAGGATCGGCAATGCCCGATTGACCTGCACGTTCCCGTCGATCACGGCCGCGCCGACCCGGCTGAGCCCGGCGACCAGCGCGAGGACGACTCCCGCCACCAGGCCGATCGCGAACCCCTCCGCCGCGCGCTGCAGCGAGATCGCGAGGTCGGGGCCGAGCGTGCCGGACTGCCAGAGCGTCCAGCCGGTGTGCACGACCGACCACGGCGCGGGCAGCACCCGCGGATCGAGCCGCCCGGCCGCGCTGCCCAGCGACCACACGCCGATCAGCAGCAGCGGCCCGATGCCCCGCGTGAACGGAATCCGCTTGCCCGGGCCCAGCCGACGTACCCGGCGCCGCGTGTCAGTAGCGGCGGCGACGCGCGTATCCAGTGCGATTTCGGTCATCGGAATCAGCTCCGGTACGTCGCCGGAACCGCGGCGGCGGCAAGGGACTCGAACCGGCGGTCGAACAGCTGCGTCGGGTCGAAGGACTTGATGAACCCGCCCTCGGCCAGCAGATCGACGGTCTGCTTCTCCCACGCGATCGCGGAGTCCCAGCTCGTCGGGAACCACGGCTTCGGGCTCAGCTGCACGACGCGCTTGGCCTGAGCAGCAGAGATGTTCTGCGTCTTGACGTAGAAATCCTGCTCCCACTCGTCCGGGTGCTCGTACACCCAGACGGTCGCCTTGGCCCAGAGCGGCACGAACGCGGCGATGGCGGCGGCCTTCGCGGCGTCCTGGAGCACGGACTGCGGCGCCCACAGCAGGGTCAGGTAGTCCACGACGGTGGTGTCGACGGAGTGCGCGCCGTCCTTGCCGTAGCTGTTCAGGTAGTTCGGCAGCTGGCTGACCGGCAGCGGCGCGATGTCCACCTGCCCGGCCTCGAGCGCGACGAGGAACTGGTCACTCGTCAGGTTGACCAGGTTCACGTCCTTGTACGAGATCCCGGCCTTCTGCAACGCCCGCAGCAGCACGACGCCCTGCGCCTGCCCCTGCGAGAAGGCGAGGTTCTTCCCACGGAAGTCGCTCACCGACTCGATCGTGCTGTGCGGCTTCGTCGCGAACACGTAGGTGGGCGTGCGGGTCTGGTTGATCGCGACGATCCGCGTCTCGTAGCCCTGGTTGTGCGCCTCGATCGGCGGGATCCCGGCGTTGATGCCGACATCGAGTGAGCCCGCCCGGAACGCGGCGAGCACGTCCGGACCGGCACCGATGTTCGGCCAGCTCGACACCGTGAACGGCAGCGACTTGATCAGCCCGGACAGCTGGAGCTGGAGCTGCTCGGCGCCGAGCGCGGAGGCGATGGACAGGCTCGTCCCGGTGGGGATGGTCTTCGGCAGCGCGGCGTCGGCCGCGAGCACCGCGCCACCGTCCGAGTCAGGCGATGCGCACGCCGAGCTCAACCCGAGGGCGGCGCCGGTAGCGAGCACCGAGCGCAGCAGCAGTCTTCGATCGATACGCGATTCGGATATGGAAGGCATGGTGGGGGTTTCCTCAATCTTCGGCAGCCGGGCAGCACCCATCGCCACGCCGAATCGAATGACGAAATTCGGGCGCGTTTCAGGGCACGCTGAAAATGGGCAGAGCTCAGCCACGAACAAATGTGGCTTGCTTAAGAGAAATCCGGTCGGCTACCGGCAACAGAAGGAGCGGCCCACGCGCATGAGGTCGATGACCCGGCGCTTGACCAGGTTGATGACGTGGTGTCGGTCCATGCTTCCCATCGTCACCGGAACCGCCCCACGGTGTCAACATTCAGATCTTCTGAATTAATGGCGCCGAGCGGATTCCGATAGAGCGCATCGAGCAGCACGGCTCCGCCCGCGATCTCCAATACCTGACCCGGGAAACTCGTCGGCATCAACACACTGTCCACGTCGCATACCGTGCGCACGTTTTCCCGCGCGGCGATACGCAGGGCGTTGAGGGCACGCGGCAGATACGGCAGCGTCGGATCCGTCACCACGACCCGCTCGGGTCCGAACACGTCCATCAGCAATGCGACCGCCCGCCCCACCTGCCGCGAGCGCTCCACGAACAGTTCGGTCGCCGCCGAGTCCCCGCCCCGCGCCGCCTCGAACAGCGTCCTGATGTCCGGTGCGCCGACGATCCCCCGCTCGTGCGCACGGCGCGTCAGCGTCTCCTCGGACACCGCCGCCTCGAGACACCCGACCCGCCCACACGCACACGGCTCGCGGCTCCCCTCAACGGGAAAATGCGCGATCGCCCCCGCCTGCGCCCGCGACCCGTAGTGCGCCTCCCCGCGCGTCGCGAACGCCGCGTCGACCACGTTGCCCACGAACACGTGCAGCACGCTGCCGACCCGTCGAGCCTCCCCGAACAGCACCTCGGCATGCAGCAAAGCCCGCGAGTGCCCATCCACGTACACCGGCAGCCCCGTGCGCTCACTCAGCAGATCACGCAGCGGCACCAGCGACCAGCCGAGCCGCGGATGGTCCATCACGACGCCGGCCTCCGGATCGACCCACCCTCCGGTAGCCACGCCAACCCCGAGCAACCGCGCCCCACCCCCGTGCGCCGCATACAACTCGGCAATACTCCGCGCCGCACGCTCGACGATCGCGGTTGGAGTCGGGGTAGGGGGCGCGGTCGGAGCGGCGTCATGCGGCATCTGCTGACGTGCGACCACCCGGCCGCGCAAGTCGAGCAGCGCAACCGTCGTCATCCGCACAGCGATATGCACAGCCGCCGCGAGGTGCCGAGTCACGTCGATATCCACCGGAATATGCGGCCGCCCCGCCCCGTTCGACCGCACCTGATCCGGCAGCTCACGCAGCAGCCCAAGCTCGGCCAGCTCACTACAGTGCCCGGTCACGGACGCGGGCGAGAGTCCGGTGACCCGCGCGATCGTACTGCGCGCGATCGGCCCGTCCTCGAGCACCGCGCGCAACACGGCGCCCGCACTCGCCCCGCGTCGACCACTGTCGGCGACGCGCAAGGACGTGGCGGGAGGGCTGATTCCGGTCGAGATGGAGGAGGTGGAGGAGGTGGCGGCTATGGCAGGGCTGCCGGGCATGGGAGGTCTCCGCTCTCAGCGTGAGCGTGGGCAACTGACGGAATTCGGGAGTTGGAGCGTGCGCCGCGCGGCCGGGAAAATATGCCCGCGCGCGTACCGTTCGGCGACCTCAGGCCGAACAGAGAGCGCTCTCGACGCGGGCGTAGTCGACGTGCCTGCGGCAGGTCAGACGCTCCATCAGTTGATCTCCCCGGATATTCCGTACAACCTCGGATTGATCAGGAAGCTAGGCGAGCCCGCCACGCCCTGTCAACGCGCGTCCACGATGCGGTAGCGGCGCCACGTGGCCCGACTCAGGCTCAGGTACCGCAGTAACTCCACGAGCCGCTGTTCCACGACTGCCCGTTGTAGCCGCCGCCGTACATCACGCACTTGCCGGACGCCGCCTCCTTCACCGGCCCCGCGTAGTACGTGTAGCTCCCGGAGTCGCTGCCCGTGTTGCCGCCCTGAACCTGGAGCGTCGCACTCATCGACACCTTGCCACTCACCTTCGTAGCAAGCGTGACCACGCAGTTCTCCCCCGCCGAGTTGCTGTAGAGCAGGTAGATCGTGGCGCCGGTGATGCTGTGCGAGGCGACCGACTGATATCCGCTCCCGCACACCTCAGCAGCCGTGTACTTGTTAGGCGTGCCCGACCCGCCGGAACCGGAACCGGAACCCGAGCCAGTCGATGTCGATGACCCCGTGGCCGTCGCCGAAGCCGCCGCACTGGTAGCCGCCGCAGCCGACGTCCCCGCACCGGCAGAAGCCGCCCCCGCCGAACCACTCGCAGCCCCCGCACCCGTCCCCGCCGACGCGGACTGCGACGCACCCGCCGACGCCGAGGACGAACCCGACGCCGACGCCGACCCGCTCGCGCCAGCCCCCGCACCAGCTCCACCGCCCGTAGCCGCCCCGGACGCCGCGCCCCCGCCGTCCGCCGAACTACCCGACGCCTGACCCCCAGCCGTACTCACTGCACCGTCCGAGCCAGGCCGCAGCACGAGGTACCCGCCCACCCCGAGAGCGAGCACCGCGACCGTCGATATCGTCGCGATCAGCACGCCATGCCGCTTCCGGCCCGCCGCCCGCGCCTCCGCGTCCGCCCGGCTCGAGCCGCGCGACCCCGTGAACACCGTGGGCTCCGAGTCCGAAGACGGCAGAACCAGCGGTGGCACCGGCGGTGCGGAAAACAGCTGAGCCGCAGCCTGCTGCTGACCCTGCTGATGACTCTGCTGACCGGATCCGCGCTGCCACTGGTTCAGCCGCTCCGCGCTAGACCACTCCGAGCTCGGCTGCTCCTGGTTCGACTGACCACCCGATTCCGGCAGCTCCGGGAGCGACGGGTCCGGCAGCGTGCGTCCGGCCGCGAGGGTCCGCTCGTGGATCTGCGCAGCGAGGGCCTCCGGCCACTGCACCGCGTCACCCGGCGACCAAGCGCCCGTCCCCGCTGCGTTCCGCGCCAACGCCACAGCCCCGGCGGCATTCGGACGCTGCAGCGGATCCTTCGCCATGCAGCGCAGAATCAGGTCGCGCAACTGCGGCTCGACGTCGTTTAGACCACTGAGATCCGGCTCCTCGTACACGACGCGGAAAAGCACCTCGGCCGTGCCGCCCTCACCGAACGGCAGCTTGCCGGTCGCGGCGAAATACAGCAGCACGCCGAGCGAGAACATGTCCGAAGCCGGGGACACGTCGCCGGTCTTCGCCTGCTCCGGGGCCATGTAGCTCGGCGTACCGATGTTCATCCCGGTCGCGGTGAGCTGGCTCAGGTCCGAGGCGTGCGCGACACCGAAGTCGATGATCTTCGCCCCGCCGGTGCCCAGGATCACGTTGGACGGCTTGACGTCCCGGTGCACGATCCCCGCCTGATGCACCGCGACCAGCGCGTTCCCCAGATCGTGCGCCAACCGCCACACCGAAGTCGCAGGCAGCGCACGACCGCCCTGCACCGCGTCCGCCAGCGAGATCCCCGGCACGAACTCGGTGACCATCCAAGGCTGCTCCGCCTCGACCTCACCCTGCACCAGAGCGGCCGCATACGGCGTGCGCACCCGCCCGACCGTCTCCAACTCACGCGCGAAGCGACGCCGGAACTCCGGATTGTCGGCCAGGTCCGGCCGGATCACCTTCACCGCCACCCAAGCCCCGGCCCGCGACGCCCCGAACCCGGGATTCTGCGCCCAGCCGAGATAGACCCGCCCCATCCCGCCGATGCCGAGCAGCGCGTGGATCCGATACCGCCCCACCACCGCCGGATCCTGCGGCCCCAGCGGTCGCCCGCCGAGCACCGCGAGCTCCCCGACTCCCCTGGATCCCCCCGCGTCCGCCGCCACCACTCAAGCCCTCCGCCGTGCCTCCCGTTCCAGCCCGCCACCCTACCCCAGCGTCCGGCCCCGCACGGCCCGCCATCCACCGCGGGCTACGCCTGGACCGCCACCGAGGAGATGGCGTGGCGGACCAGTTGGACGAGGACGGCCTTGACGGAGTCGCGGTTGCGGGCGTCGCAGGGGAGGACGGGGACGTGCGGGGGGACGGCCAGGGCCTCGCGGACGTCGTCTATGGCGTGGGGTTGGAGGCCGTGGAAGGTGTTGACGCCGATGACGTAGGGGAGCCTGGCGTCGTCGAAGTAGTCGATGGCGGAGAAGCAGTCGGCGAGCCTTCTGGTGTCGACGATGACGACCGCGCCTATGGCTCCGCGGCAGAGGTCGTCCCACATGAACCAGAAGCGGTTCTGGCCGGGGGTGCCGAACAGGTACAGGATCAGGTCGTCGGCGAGGCTTATCCTGCCGAAGTCCATGGCCACGGTGGTGGCGACCTTGTCGGGGATGACGGTGAGGTCGTCGACGCCGTGGCTCGCGGCGGTCATCACCGCCTCGGTGGTCAGCGGATCGATCTCGGAGACCGCGCCGACGAAGGTGGTCTTGCCCACGCCGAAACCCCCGGCGACCACGATCTTCGCCGAGGTGATCCGCTTCTCAGAGGTTCTCAAGTCCACTGAGCACCCTTTCCAGCAGCTGTATGTCGGGCACCGCGTCCCCGTCGGTGGGCTCGACGACCACGAGCCCGTATTCGGCCAGGTCGCCGACGACGACTCCGGCCACGCCGAGCGGGACGCCGAGCAGTGCGGCGATCTCGGCGACCGAGCGTACCTCGGCACAGATCCGGCACACCGCCTCGTACTCCGGCACGAGGGTGTGCATCACCTCGCGGCCCCGGGCGGTGGTGCACACCAGCGCCTCGACCGCGAGCGGGCCGTACGACTGGGTGCGTCCGCCGGTGACCGCGTACGGGCGCACGAAAGGGGAGGAACCGTCCGCGTTCACCGGCCGTCTCCCTTCGTCGTCTCGCCCGCGTCGTCGTCAGTCACGTATCCCCGCCGCTAACGCTTCGGCAGCGAAGCCTGGAGCTCCTCGCGCAGCGACGGGGTCAGCACGTCCCCGGTCCGCTCGACGACCAGAGTCATTTGATACCCAACCAGGCCCATGTCGCACTCCGGCGCGGCCATGACCGCGAACACGGAGCCGTCGCTGATCTGCATGACGAACAGGAAGCCGCGCTTCATCTCGACGATGGTCTGGGTGACCGAGCCGCCGTCGAAGATCTTCGCCGCGCCCACGGTGAGGCTGGCCAGGCCGCAGGCGACGGCGGCGAGCTGGTCGGCGCGGTCCCGGGCGAGGCCGTCGGAGTAGGCCATCACCAGTCCGTCCGAGGAGAGCACGACGGCGTGCGCCACCTTCGGCACCTGGTCGACGAAGTTGTTGATCAGCCAGTTGAGATCCTTGGCGGCCTGGCTCAGCTCTTCCATGCGGGACTCCACGTCTCGGGGCTCTGGGTCACGGCCTGCCTCCGGGGGGCGAATCACGGCGCAGGTGCTGCGGCGGCACGGCTCGGGCGGCTCCGGTGCCGCCTGCCCGTCCCGGTACGAGATTGGCGCGCGGCGTGCGGCGCGGCAAGCCCGCCTGGGTCACGCCGTCCTGCGCGGGGTTGCTGAGCGCCTGCGCGGCCCGCCAGCCCTCGTCCGCCGGGGAGGTCCACTCGGCGGCGGCAGCGGGGGCCGTGGCGGGCTGCGCGGGGTCGGCGGCGGACGCGGCGGCGGGGAACGGGGCGGGAGCGGCGGGCGGCGGGACCGACGGCGGCTCCTGCGGCCCCGGCTGTGCGGGGAACGCGAAGGCGGCGCCCTGGCCCGGCTGCGCGGGGCCCGCGGTCTGGCGGGGCGGGTCGGGGAGGGGGTCGGTGCGGTGGGAGGCCGCCGAGCGGTTGGCGGTGGCGGCGGCGCGGGCCTGTTCGCGGCGGCGGAACCACTCGGACTCGATGGCCTCGAAGATCGGGGTCGGCTCGACCGGCGCCGGGTCCCGCTGCTGCTCGGCGGCTGCGGGGGCCGGGTTGGGGCGGGCGTGGCGTTGCGGGAGGGGGGCGCGGGGCTGCAGGCGGGGGCGCAGCGGTTCCTGCTGCGGGAAGGACGCGGCCTGGGGCAGTGGGGACTGCGGCATGCGCGGCGGGGGCGGGAACGGGGACTGGGGCTGGGACGGCGGCTGTTGCAGGAATTCGGGGGGCAGCGGCGGCGGCTGCGTCTGCTGGGCCGCGGGCTGCGGGACCTCGGGCTCGGACTTGCGATCCTCGGAGGGTTGGAACCAGCCGGTGTCTTCGGGTTCCGCCTCGAACGCCTGGGGCAGCGGCAGGGCGGACAGGTCGGTGATCACGCCGGTGCCCTGGTTGGCGGCGCGGGCGAACTGGCGGGAGAGGGCGTAGAACTCGTCGTCGACCTGGCTGCGGCCGCCCAGGCTCTCGCCGAGGGACTGGGTGATCAGGTGGGCGGGCAGGTGGATCAGGGCCGCGACTCCCCCGGCCTGGGACCTGGCCAGCCGCACCGAGATGCCGTAGCGGGCGGCCAGACGGCCCACGACGTACAGGCCCATTCGGCGGGCCACGGAGACGTCGACGACGGGCGGGTTGGCGATCCGCTCGTTGGCCTCCTCGAGTTCGTTGGGCTTCATGCCGATGCCCGCGTCCTCGATCCGCAGCACGACACCGTTGTCCTCTGCGGCTCGGGCGGCGATCCAGACCTTGGTCTGCGGCGCCGAGAACGCGGTGGCGTTCTCCAGCAGCTCGGCGACGAGGTGCGCGATGTCGGGGGCGGCCTGGCCGACGATGCCGACGCGCGGGACCTCGCCGAGGATGATCCGCTCGTAGTGCTCCACCTCGGCGGCGGCCGCGCGGGCCACGTCGACCAGGCGCACCGCCTCGGTCCAGCGCCGGGCCGACTCCTCGCCGGCGAGGACGAGCAGGTTCTCGTTGTTGCGGCGCATCCGGGTGGCCAGGTGGTCGAGCCGGAAGAGCTGGGCCAGCCGTCCGGGCTCGCCCTCGCCGCTCTCCAGGTCGTCGATCAGCGAGAGCTGCCGTTCCACGAGGGTCTGGCTGCGCCGGGAGAGGTTGGTGAAGACGGCGTTGACGCTGGCCCGCAGCAGCGCCTGCTCGCTGGCGAGGCGGACGGCGGCGTGGTGCACCTCGTCGAAGGCGCGGGCCACGCTGCCGACCTCGTTGGCGCTGTCGATCGCGATCGGGTGCACGTCGATGGGCTGCTCGGCCCGGGCCGGGTCGCGCAGCCGCTCGATGACGGCGGGCAGCCGCACGTCGGCGATGTCCAGCGCCGAGGTGCGCAGCACCTGGAGCGGGCGGCTGATGGAGCGGGCGATGACGACGGTGGCGATGAAGGCGAGCAGCAGCACCGCGACGATGATGCCGAGGTTGAGGTAGAGGTCGTCGCGCGCGGAGGCGATCAGCGCGGACGTGCGGGTCATGATGTCCTGCCCGACCACGGCCTCGATCGCGCGGATCTGGTTCACCTTGGCGGTGGACTCGCTGTACGCGGTGGTGTCGGTCACGCCGATCTGGCTGACCGGGAAGTCCTGCAGGGCGGCGTCGATGGTCTGCTGGACCGTGCTGTCGGCGGCTCCGGTGGCGTTGCCGCCCACGTCGGCCTGGTAGAGGTCGACGATGGCCGCGGGCGCCTGGGCGTCGATGGTCGCCAGGGTGCTGTTGTACTGCGCCTGCGCCTGGACCAGGTCCTCCTGCTGGGCGAGCAGCTGTCCGCCGGCGCCGAGGATGCCGACGAGGTAGCCGCGCTCCTGGGAGGTCTGCTCGCCGGCCTGCTCGACGAGCGCCAGGGTGCTGACGTACGAGGCGAGCGCGTGGTCGGTGGTGTCGGTGCCGAGCTGGTTGCTGAAGTTCAGCAGGTCGCTGATGATCGTGGTGTAGGCCTGGTAGATCGGCCGTCCGGCGCCGAGGCTGGTCACCGAGGTGCGCAGGGTCTGCAGGTCGCCGAGCCGGGCCACGGCGCGCTGCATCAGCGTGCGGGTGGAGTCGGGCAGCGAGGCCAGCGCCCCGGCGTCGGCGCCGTGCACGGCCGCGTCGAACTCGGTGATCCGGGCCTGGGTGCCGGCCTCGGCCTTCGTCAGAGCGCTGAGGTCAGGGCTCTGTTCGCCGTTGGTGAGGTAGACCTCGACGAGGTCGCGCTCGTCCTGGACGGCGTGGACGAGCCCGGCCATGGTGAGCGCCACGTGGGCCTGCCCGCTCAGGTCGTTCTCCGAGCTGATCGTGGCGTTCTCGCTGATCACGCGTCCGGAGGCGAGGGCGATTCCGGCGATCAGCGGCACCAGCACGAGGAATGCCAGCCTCGCGCGCAGCCGCAGATCACGCAGCCTCCAGCGCCGCCGTCGGTCCGCGGTACCTGACTCGCGCACTGATCCTCGCAATGAAATTCGGCGGTGTGGGTAACCGGTATTTGAGCACAGGGGAACTTGGGCGGCCAAGAGCGCGCGACTACTGACTTAGGTGACCGGCGGCACCGAGTTGATGAGATCGCCGATCGCATGGTGAACGCAGAGCATTGCATAAAGCTCCTGCCTAACCATTTCAGGGTCCTTTGATCTCAGTTCGAGCATGTCGCCGCCGCGGTAGGCCGCGACGGCCGCGAAGTCGGCGCCGCCGCGCCGCGCCTCGTAGAGCGCGGCCAGCTCGGCGGCCGGGGCGAGCCGGTGGTCCAGGATCGTGCTGGCCAGCCGGGCCGGGGCGCCGCCGCCGGGCCGGGCGAAGACCCGGGCCACGAGTTCGGAGCCGTCGTCCGCGGTGAGCTTGCCGAGCGCGGAGCCGTCCGGCAGCCGGGTGGCGGCGGCGAGCTGCCGGCCCTCGGACAGCGGCCAGAGCTGCTGCACGCCGAGCCGCTCGGCCGCCGTCCACAGCCGGGCGCTGAGCGGCCGCTCGTCCACGATCAGCATGCTGCCGGCCAGGTCGGCCTCGGCGAGCAGGCGTTCCGGCACGTCGGAGCCGTCGGCCACCGCGGCGGCGACGACCCGGCCGGTGCAGTCCTCGATCAGCACGCTCATCCGGGTGCGGGACATCGCGCCGAAGCCCTCCAGGTTGGCGGGGCTGGCGGGCACGCTGACGTCCACCCGGCGCAGCCAGACCGGCCGAAGACCGCGGAAGCTCGCGGGCGCCGGGGTTCCGGAGGCGCCGGCCGCCTGTTCGAACAGCAGCCGCAGCGGTTCGACGCCGAGCCGCCGCCTGGCCCGGCCGATCGCGGCGGCGCTGGCCGGCTCGTCCACGGCGGCGGGCAGCGCGAGGCCGGGCGCGTTGATCAATATCTCGGCGAGGATCTGCTCGTAGGACAGCGATTTGAAGATCCACATACCGAGCGTGAAATAGACCATGAGGCGGGCGGGCAGCAGGCGCTGGCGCTGCTCGCGGCGGTCGGCGGCGTCGAGCACCAGGTCCACCTGGGCAGGCGGAAATGACCGCAGCAGGACACCCAGGGCGACGCGCTGCGGGAGCCCCGTATCCGGATGGTGGGTCACCCGGCCTCCCGACCGCATGGCCGTACTTTAGGGCACAGCGATTGAATGGTCTGCAACAAATGATCCTAAGTTAGTAGCGTCCCGTCGAACACTCTTGTTGCGTCCGTCGCGGTGATGGCATTCTCATCACTCGTACGTCGGGGGTGTCGAATTCCGTTCACGATGGGAGGCAGCGGCCGTGCAAGCAGACGCTCCCCCTCCGCTGCTCGAACTCCGTGCCCTGACGAAGCGGTTCGCCGACCCGAAGCAGGGGGCGCGCACCGTCGTCGAGGGCTTCGATCTGGAGTTGCGACCCGGCGAGTTCTGCGCGCTGATCGGCCCGACCGGCTGCGGCAAGTCGACGGTGCTGTCGATGGTCGCGGGCCTGGAGCGGCCGAGCGACGGCGTGATCCTGGCCGACGGCGCCGAGCTGGCCGGCACGGATCCGCGGACCGGCTTCGTGTTCCAGAACGACGCCGTGTTCCCGTGGAAGACCGTGCTGGGCAACGTCGCGGCCGGGCCCCGGTTCCGCGGCGCCGGCAGGCACGAGGCGCACGACCGGGCGCTGGACTGGATCCGCCGGGTCGGGCTCGGCGGCTTCGAGCAGCACTATCCGCACCAGCTGTCCGGCGGCATGCGCAAGCGGGTGGCCCTGGCGCAGACCTTCGTGAACCATCCGCGGATCCTGCTGATGGACGAGCCGTTCTCCGGCCTCGACGCGCAGACCAGGCAGATCATGGCCGGGGAGCTGTTGGGACTCTGGGAGTCGCTCGGCGCCTCGGTGCTGTTCGTCACGCACGACCTGGAGGAGGCCATCGCGCTCGCCGACCGGGTCGTCGTGCTGACCGCGCGCCCGGCCACCGTGAAGAAGGAGTTCGAGGTCGACCTGCCGCGGCCGCGCTCGCCGCGGGAGATCCGCTTCCACCCGCGCTTCGTGGAGCTGCACGAGGAGATCTGGTCCAGCCTGAGCAGCGAGGTCCAGATCGCGTACGACCGAGCGACGACTGTGAGCTGACATGCGTACTCTGCTTCGCCGTTCCGCGGTCCCGGTCATCCAGGTCACGCTGCTGGTCGCGCTGCTCGGCGCCTGGCAGGTCGCGGTGGACACCAAGAGCATCAGCGAGTTCTTCTTCGGCTCGCCCACCGGCACGTTCCGCGAGCTGTACGAGTGGATCCGGCGCGGCACCGTGCAGGGCCCGCTCTGGCAGCAGGCCTGGGTGACGCTGCAGGAGACGCTGATCGGCTTCGGCTTCGGCGTGGTGCTCGGCGTGCTGCTGGGCATGGCGCTGGGCCGGATCCCGTTCCTGGCGCGCGTGTTCAACGTCTACATCGGCACGCTGAACTCGGTGCCGCGCATCGTGCTCGGCTCGGTGTTCATCATCTGGTTCGGCCTCGGCATGGGCTCGAAGATCGCGCTCGCCGTCGTGCTGGTGTTCTTCAGCGTGTTCTTCAACGCCTTCCAGGGCGCGCGGGACGTGGACCAGGGGCTGATCGCGAACGCGCGGATCCTGGGCGCGAGCCGCGGGTCCGTCACGCTGCACGTCGTGCTGCCCTCGGCGTTCAGCTGGATCATCGCCAGCCTGCGGGTCGCGTTCGGGCTGGCCATCACCGGCGCCGTGGTCGGGGAGATCCTCGGCGCCACGCAGGGTCTCGGCCTGCTGATCGAGCAGTCGCAGGGCAACTTCGACCCGGACGGGGTGTACGCGGGGCTCGTCGTCACCACGCTGCTCGCCGCCCTCGCGGAGGGCCTGATCACGGTCTTGGAACGCCGGCTGCTGCGGTGGAAGCCGCGCGGACGGCCTTCCGGTCCCACCCACACCTGACGAGAGACTCGGAGCCCACCGATGCATCGCGCACGTATGAGAAACCTGACGATATCCCTGCTCGCGGCCGCTTCCCTGGCCGCCGCGGGGTGCTCCAGCAGTTCGGGCACGCAGCAGAACGCGGCGTCCGTCTCGGATCCGGCGACGGTCACCATCGCCGTCTCCAACGTGACGAACGCGACCTACCTGTCGCTGGTGCTCGCGCAGCAGCTCGGCTACTTCACGAAGCAGGGCGTCACGGTGAAGGTGGTCAACACCAGCACCGGCGCCCAGAACTGGCAGGACATGCTCTCGCACCAGGCCGACGGCGTGATCGGGTTCTACGACCACAACATCGACCTGCGGGCCAAGGGCGTCTCGACCGAGTCGGTCATCCAGCTGAACCAGGCCCCCGGCATGGTCGAGCTCGTGCGCACCGACGAGGCGTCCGCGATCACGTCGCCCGCGCAGGAGTCGGGCAAGAAGCTCGGCATCACCGGCCTGGGCAGCTCGACGCAGTTCGTCGCCGACTACCTGGCCGTGCACAACGGCGTGACGCTCAGCAACCTGCATCCGGTCAACGTCGGCGCGGGCTCCACGTTCGTCGCGGCGATGAAGAACGATGAGATCGACGTCGGCGTCACGACGGAGCCGACGGTGTCCGCGCTGCTGGCGAAGAAGGCGGCGAAGATCATCGTGGACCTGCGCTCGGTCAGCGGCACGCAGGCGGCGCTCGGCGGACCGTACCCGGGCACCGCGCTGTCGTTCGAGACCGCGTACGTGCAGAAGAACAAGGCGACCGTGCAGAAGATGGTGAACGCGCTGGTGGAGGCGCTGGGCTACATCCAGACGCACTCGGCCGCGCAGATCGCCGCGGTGGTGCCCTCGACGTACTACGGCGCGGCGGGCAAGACCGCGTACCAGGAGGCGCTGGCCAACGAGATCGGGATGTTCAGCCCGACCGGCCTGATGCCCGCCGACGGGCCGCAGAGCGTGGACCGGGTGCTGTCGGCCTTCGACCCGGTGGTCGAAGGCCGCAACGTGGACCTGTCGCTGACGTACACGGACTCGTTCGTGCAGGCGGCGTCCGCTAGCCAGTGACCGTGGCGCGCCACATGTGACAGACCATCGGCAGCGCGACGAGCGCGTCCTCCCGGTCCTCGGCCGGGGCGACGCGCTCGTCGGCGTGCACATAGTCGATCAGTTCCCTGAGCATCTCGGGCTTGCGGTCCTCCGGCGCGGAGATGAACGAGCCGTACGTGGTCATCAGCCGGGCGATCTCCTCCTTGGTCAGCTCCGCGTCCCAGCGGATGTCGGCGGTCTCGACCCGGCCGAAGCGAGCGGCGTCCGGCAGCCACGGTTCGGCCATGAAGTACCGGATCCGCTCGTCCACGTAGTCGTCGCCGCCGGTGATGCGCTTGCGGGCCTCCTCGAGATCGGCGACCCAGGGCACGGTGCGGTCCCGCCGGTTCCAGACGAGGACGAGCTTGCCGCCGGGTCGCAGCACCCTGGCGAGCTCGGGCAGCGCGGCGTCGGGATCCATCCAGTGCCAGGCCGAGGCGACGACGACCGCGTCCACGGCGTCGTCCGGCAGCGGGATGCGCTCGGCGGTGCCCTCGTGCGTCTCGGCCTCGGGGCAGCCCTCGGCGAGCACGGACAGCATCCGGGTGTCGGGATCGACCGCGTAGACCTTGGCCGCCCGGCCGACCAGCCGCCTGGTCATCGCCCCGGTCCCGGCGCCGAGGTCGAGCACCGCATCGACGCCGCCGGGCAGCAGCCGGTCGACCACCTCGTCGGGGACGCCCACCCGGTACCGGTCGTACTCCCCCGCCGCCGCGCCGAACGACGTCGCGCGCACTGTCTCAGAAGTCATACTCAACACCGTAGTCGAGGTGCCAGGCTGGTGGCAGCGGCCTCGGCCGGCCGGTCCCGGTATTCGTGCTCGACGAAACCGAGAAACCCGTCGAGGTCGGAAGGCGCGGACGCGATGCCCAGCGAGACGCGGACGGCGCCGCCGGAGGGCATGCCGAGTTCGGCGAGGTAGTCGTCCAGGGTGGCGCCGCCCATCCGGCCGATCGCCGAGCCGCGCAGCAGCCGGCGGGAGATCCGGAAGGCCTCCTCACCGGCGCCGGGGTTGCAGAAGCAGCCGGTGCGCAACGAGATTCCGCGGGCAGCGGAGTCCCGGCCGACGGCGCGTTCGTCGACGACCCTGCCGTCCGGGTCGAGCACGTTGAGCGCGACGGTGCCGCCGCGCCGGTCGGTGTCTTCGGGCCCGTAGACGCGCACGAGCGGCGCGCCGTTGCCGTGTCGCAGGGCACGCAGTCCGTCGAGCAGGCGGCCGGTGAGTTCCGCGACGTGCGCGGCGACGGCGGACAGGCCCACGGAGGCGATGTGGTCGAGGCCGGTGGCGACGTCGGGGATGGACAGGAAGTTGAGCGTGCCGTCCTCGAAGGCCGACTCGTCCTCGGCCATCCGGTGCCAGCCGCCCTGCGCGCTGACCACGTGGATCGTGCCGCCGGAGAACCAGGGGCGGCGCAGCCGGGCGAGCGAGTCGCGGCGCGCGATCAGGGCGCCGACGCCGGTCGGGTAGCCGAAGACCTTGTACCAGCTCGCGGTGACGAAGTCCGGCTTGACCCGGCGCAGGTCGAGCGTCCCGGTGGGCAGGTAGGCGGCGGCGTCCAGCAGCACGCTGTAGCCGCGGTCGTGCGCCAGTTCGATCCAGTCCAGCGAGTGCCGGACGCCGGTGAAGTTGCTCTGCGCCGGGTACGCGAGCAGCCCGGAGCGCCCGGCCCGCTTTCCGGCGAGCGCGGCGGCCAGCGCGTCGGCGCCGATCCGCAGGTCCGGGGTGTCGAAGGGCACGTACACGACGTCGGCGCCGCCGGCCCGGGCGAACTCGCGCAGGCCGTTGACCGAGTTGTGATTGTCCAGCGGCAGCACCAGGCGGCCGCCGCGCCGGAACGGGAAGGCCTCGCCGACCAGCCGGCAGGCGCCGGTCGCGTTCTGGGTGAACACCACCGCGTACTCGGCCGGGTCGGCGGACAGGTGCTCCAGGATCCGCTCCCGGGTGCTCTCGACCAGCTCGGTGGACGCGCGCGAGGTGGGGTTCTCCGAGTGCGGGTTCCCGTAGCAGCCCGCGGTGATCCGGTCCTGGTGGGCGGCGAGCTGGGAGCGCGCGGGCAGCCCGGCGCCGGTGTAGTCGAGGTAGATGTGGCCCTGATCGTCGAGGTACGCGTACTCGTCGGCGCGCAACCGGGCGAAGCGCTCAGCGGCCGCATGTCCGTGGCCTGTCGATTTCTCCATGCTACTGCTCATACGGGTGCCCCCGCCGATCTTCACGCGGAATCGCCTTTTGCCTAGAGTGTGAGCTGGTTTGTCAGAGTACGAAAGGTGGAGGTGGCGCCGGATGGGCGCACAGGGCCTGCGTATCGAGGCGCGCGGACTGGTCGCGCGACGGGCCGGCGGTCGGGCTCTGCTGGACGGCGTGGACGTCGACGTGCCGCCGGGCGCGGTGCTGGCGGTCGCCGGGCCGAGCGGGGCGGGGAAGACCACCCTGCTGGGCGAGCTGGCGGCCGGGCACCCGGCGGGGAGCATCGGCTTCGTGCCGCAGGACGACATCGTCCACCTGGATCTTGCCCTGTCCAGGACACTGATATACGCGGCACGGCTGAGACTTCCGCGCGATTCCGGCGCGGACGCGGTGGCGGCGGCCGTCGCGCGGGTGCTGGCGGCGCTCGGCCTGGAGGCGTTGGCCGATCGGCGGGTGGGTTCGCTGTCCGGCGGTGAACGCAAGCGGGCGAGCATCGCGGTCGAACTGCTGACGCAACCACGTGCCCTGTTTCTCGACGAACCGACGTCAGGGCTCGATCCCGCGGCCGCGGCCCGGCTGATGGTCCTGCTGCGCGACCTGGCACGCAGCGGTACGACCGTCGTGCTGACGACGCACAATCCGGCCGATCTCTCGCATGCCGACGCGGTGGCGTTCCTCGCGGCGGGCAAGCTGCTCTATCGCGGCGCGCCCGGAGAACTGGCCGCGGCCTTCGACGTGGCGAGCATCGAAGAGGTCTACGGCATCGACCCGGCCGACGTGCCCTCCGCCCCCGCGCTGCCTCCGCCCACGCCGCCCGCTCCCGTCGAGTCCGCGGCCCAGCAGAAGTCGCGGGCGCCCGGCGCGCTGCGGCAGTGGTGGCTGCTCACGCAGCGCTCCGCCGCGATCCTGACCCGCAACAGGCTCTCGGCGGCGGTCGTCGTCGGCTCGCCGATCATGATCGCCGCGATGTTCGCGATGCTGTTCCGGCCGCACGCCTTCGATCCGGCGCACGACAATCCGGGCAGCTCGGCGATGATCATGTTCTGGATCGCGTTCGGCGCGTTTTTCTTCGGACTGACTTACGGGCTGCTGCAGATCTGCACCGAACTGGCGATCGTGCGCCGGGAACGCCGTACGGTGCTGCGCCTCGGGCCGTATCTGGCCTCGAAGATCGCGCTGCTGCTCCCGGTCCTGGCGGCCGCCGACGCATTGCTGCTGCTGATTCTGCGCGCCACGGACCGGCTGCCGTCGGCGAGTGCGGGCGTCTACGGGTCCTTGTTCCTGACGACCGTGCTCGCCTCGGCCGCCGCGCTCACCCTCGGCCTGCTCGCGTCGGCGGCCGTGTCCGAGCCGAGTCAGGCCACGTTGATGCTCCCGCTGCTGTGCTTCCCGCAGGTGCTCTTCTCGGGCGCGTTCGTGCCCGTGCCGCAGATGGGCATCGTCGGCTCGGCGATCAGCTGGGCGATGACGAACCGCTGGGCGTACGAGGCGCTCGGCCGCGGCGTCGGTCTCAATGCCCTGTGGGCGCACGGCTCGTCCCCGCTCGGTCCGCCGCTGCTCGCCTCGTACGGCGCCACCTTCTCCGGTTCGGCGGTGCAGGGCTGGGCCTGGCTCGGCGGCTTCGCGCTGCTCTTCCTCGCGCTGACCTGGTACGTCTTGGCCCGCAAGTGTCGTTCACATCCTGTCAGTGGATCTCTCTAGGATGTCGCCCAAGAGAGAGGCCGGACAGGGAGGGGCGACGTGCGAGACGTGGTCGACGTCGAGGACGAGGAGCGCTTCGTCGTGCCGCGGGAGTGGCACGAGGCGATCCATCCGCGGCATGGGGCGATACCCGCGGGCGTAGCGATACACGTCCCCGAACACACGGGTTCGACCGCCGAGTGGGACGCGCTGCTCGAATCGCTCTCCCCGAACGACATCGAGAAGTGCGCGTCGAACGCCAGGACCCTTCCGGCCGCGGCCGAGGCGCTGCGCGAGCACCTGGCCGGGAAGCCGTCGCCGGCGAGCGCCGCCGCCCTGCTGGTGCTGCTCGAACGCTCGAACCTCAAGATCGACCCGGTCACACACGTCGATGCGTGGGTCACGGCGCACGGCCTGCGCTTCGCGGCCGCCGCGACCGTCTGGTCCTGCGTGCTGACCTGCGGATGGGACTCGCACGTCGCGGACCGCTTCGTGTACGAGGTCGGATACGACGGCCTGGCGGGCAATCGGCTCGGGGTCCTGCGGCGGACGCGCGGCTACCTCGCGGCGGCGGACGACACTATATATAAGGCCGTCGTCGAGGATCTCGCGGAACTGCGCGCGGAGCTCCGGGAGCGCGTCGTCGTCTCCTACCTGCTGCCCACGGAGGCGCAGTGGCTCTCCGAGGTCTGCGAGCGCGTGGGCAGGGCGCGGCTCACGAAGTCCAAGTGGGCTCCGTGGACGAGGCTGATGCAGTGCTCGATCACCACGGAGGCGGACCTGGCGGCGCTCCGCAAGCGTGCCCCGTTCCAGGTCAACTACAGCGAGCTGGGCGTGATCGCCACCGCGACGGCGTCCCTGGGCGTTGCCGCGGTGCCGCTGTTCCCGCAGGTCCTCGACGGCAACTCGACCGCGGAGACGAAGCGGAACGCGCTGGACGCCCTCGCGCGGATCCCGTCCGACGCGGCGTTCGCCGAGCTCGTCGCGCGGCTGAACGTGAAGCTCGTGCAGAAGTACGTGATGGAGGCCGCGCACCGCTTCCCGCGCCGTGCGATGCGGCTGCTCGCCAGGCTCGCGGCGACCGGGGACGAGGCGGCCGAGACCGCGCAGCGCCTGCTCACGACGCTGCTGAAGCAGTACCCGGATCTGGTCGAGGACGTCCGCTTCGTCGTCTCCGCGCCGGAGCTCGTGCTCGTGGACCAGCTGCGCGTGCAGATCCAGGGGCGGCCGGTCGCGCCGGACTCCGCGCTGCCGGACCTGCTGGTCGATCCGCCGTGGACCGCGAAACAGCCCCGTGCGACGAACCTCCGGTCGCCGTTCGCGCTCCAGGCGCCCGCGATCAGCCGGGTGGACTGGCTGCCCGGCGAGCAGGCCGAGTTCGACCGGATCGACCCGGCCGAGACGAACGTGGACTGGGAGAAGGTCCTCGACTCGATCGAGAAGAACGGGTCCAGCCGCCAGGACATCTGGGACCGGGTCGCGCTGCTCGTCGCGCCGGAGGACCGGGCCCGCGCGGCGCTCAAGCACCTGCGCAACCAGTCCTACGACGCGGACAAGGTGTGGGCGTGGGGCTCGCTGCTCGGGCGCTTCGGGATCGACGTGCTCGAACCGATGCTCTACACGCCGAAGCGCGGCACGCCGCTGACCAACCGCAGCGCGGTGTTCCAGCCGATCGTGGACCTGCGCGTGGCACGGCTGATGGCGGACTGGATGCTGCGGCTCAAGACCGTGCGCGCCGACGCCCGCAGCTGGTTCGAGCGGCACACCGAGGACGCGGCGACGCTGCTGATCCCGGACGCGCTGGGGACCGACAAGGCGCTGCGGCCCGGAGCGGAGGCCGCGCTGCGGTATCTCGCCCTCAACCTCGGGTTCGACGTCGTGGCGGTCGCCGAGCGCGGGTACGGCGCGGAGGCCGCGGCCCGGGTCGGCGAGGTCGTCGCGGTCGACCGGCTCGACCTGCTGCCCGCGCGCATGCCGAAGCTCCCGGCCTGGCTGCTGGAGACGCATCTGCCGCAGATCCTGCTGCGGGACCGGAGCGCGGGGATATCCGAGCAGGCCACGCAGCACGTGATGGCGATGCTCGCGATCTCCAGGCCGGGCGATCCGTACGCGGGCCTGGAAGTGGTGCGGCAGTTCGCCGATCCGGCCTCGCTCGCCGCGTTCGCGCAGGCGCTGCTGGCCGCGTGGCGCACGGCCGACTACCCGAGCGATCACGCGTGGATCCTCACCGCTCAGGGCACGATCGGCGACGCGGAGACCGTGCGCCGCCTCGTGCCGCTGATGGTCGCCTGGCCGCGCGAGAACGGGCATCATCGCGCGGTCGCGGGGCTCGATGTGATGGTCGACGTCGGGGACGACGCGGCGCTGTTCCAGGTCTACCGCTTCGCGACGGCGACCGGGATCGACACGACTCCCGAGGAGGGCGAGGACGAGCCCGAGCTCCAGCTCGACCACCTCGTGCAGACGCAGCCGCGCAAGGGCCTCAAGCGGCAGGCCCAGCAGCGGATCGCGCGCACGGCGGCGTTGCGCGGCCTGACGGTCGATCAGCTCGCGGACCGGCTGCTGCCGGACCTCGGCCTCGACGAGTCGGGCGCGGCGTGGCTGGACTACGGGCTGCGCCGGTTCCGCGTCACGTTCGATGAGCAGTCGAAGCCGCAGGTCATCGACGAATCGCGGGTGACGTTCGCGGAGTTGCCGATGCCCGGCGAGGCGGACGACGCGGAGCTCGCGGCCGCCGCACGCGAACGGCTGGAGGCGCTGACCGAGGACGTGCAGGCCGTCGTGGCGCACGCCGTGACGCGCTTCGAGTCGGGCATGGCACTCGGCCGGTCGTGGAGCGCCGAGGAGTTCCGCACGCTGCTGCACCAGCATCCGGTGCTGTGGCGGGTGGTGCGCGGCGTGGTCTGGCTGAGCGAGATCGAGGGCGTGACCACGGCGTTCCGCGTGGCCGAGGACGGCGGCTTCGCAGACGTCGATGACGAGCTGTTCGAGCTGCCGGAGCAGTGCGCGGTCCGCGTGGCGCATCCGCTGCAACTCGGCGCGGACCTGTCCACGTGGTCGGAGCTGTTCGCGGACTACGAGATCGTGCAGCCCTTCGCGCAGCTCGGCCGCGCCATCAACACGCTGACGGAGGCGGAGCGGGCCGGTGCGCCGTTCAGCCGCTTCAGCAACGTGAACGTGCCGGTCGAGGAGGTCCGCGGGCTGTTCAAGCGCGGCTGGGAGCTCGTCGGCTCGCGCAACTACAGCACCGACGACTTCCTGAAGCGGCCCACGCTGGACGGCCGCTGGCTGTTCGTCGGCATCTACCCGGGCCTCGGCGACGGCTTCGCGGACGAGTACCTGTCGAAGCAGCGGCTCGGGCACGTCGTCCTGCACGACACCGCCTCGCTGGGCGCCGCGAAGAGCGCCACGACGTCCTCCGGCCTGCACGACCTCGACCCGCTGACCGTCTCCGAGCTCATCGGCGACCTGAGCCGCATGATGATTTGAGGCCCCGATGACCCGCTCCCCCGCCGAGGCCGCGATCCAGCGGCCGCCCGCCGAACTGCGCTTCGCCGCCGAGCTCGACCGGCTCGCCGCCGCCGACCAGGGGCACCGGCCGCCCGGCTGGCGGCTGAGCCTGCAGGCCGTGCGCGCCTTCGTGGTCGGCGACCCGAAACTGGGCGTGACCCGCAAGTTCGTCGGCGACCCGGCGCTGGTGGACCGCGCCCTGGTCAGCCTGGCCACCAGCAGAGGCCTGATGCTGGTCGGCGAGCCCGGCACGGCCAAGTCGCTGCTCAGCGAGCTGATCGCGGCGGCCGTGTGCGGCACGTCCACGCTGACCATCCAGGGCGGCGCGGCGACCACCGAGGACCAGATCAAGTACGGCTGGAACTACGCGCTGCTGGTCTCCGAGGGGCCGAGCGAACGGGCGCTGGTGCCGGCGCCGCTGCTGCGCGGCATGGCCGAGGGCCTGATCGTGCGCTTCGAGGAGATCACCCGCTGTCCGCTGGAGGTGCAGGACACGCTGCTGTCGCCGCTGTCCGAGCGCGCCCTCGCGGTACCGGAGCTGGGCGCCGCGGGCACGGTCTTCGCCCGCGCGGGCTTCAACGTGATCGCGACGGCGAACACCCGGGACCGCGGCGTGAACGAGATGAGCGCGGCGCTCAAGCGGCGGTTCAACTTCGAGACCGTGTTCCCGATCCCCGACTTCGAGACCGAACTCGCGCTCGTCGAGGAGGAGTCCGCGCGGCTGCTCGATGCCTCGGGCGTGGCAGTGCCGCCGCGCCGGGACGTGCTGGAGGTGCTGGTCGGCGCCTTCCGCGACCTGCGCTCGGGGGTGACCGAGGACGGCTCGCCGCTGGACCGGCCGTCCGCGGTGATGAGCACGGCCGAGGCGGTGTCCGTGGCGCACGCCGTGGGCCTGCGCGGCTGGTTCCTGCGCGGCGAGCCCGGCGACGCGGCCGACCTGGTGGCGAGCCTGGCCGGGACGGTCGCGAAGGACAACGCGGACGACCTCGCGCGGCTGCGGCGCTACCTGGAGAAGCAGGCGCGGGCGCGCGGCGAGGGGCCGTGGCGCGACCTGCACGAGGCGCGGCACCTGCTCCCGCAGAGCTGAGAGCGGCGGCAGATCTCCATGACCGTCACCTACATCGGCGTGCGCCACCACAGCCCCGCGTGCGCGCGCCTGGTGAAGCGCACGATCGAGCGGCTGCGGCCCGCGCACGTGCTGATCGAGGGCCCGGCCGACATGAACGAGCGGATGGGCGAGCTCTTCCTGCGGCACACCCTGCCGATCGCCGTGTTCAGCAGCGGTCCCGGCGTCGCGTCCTTCGCACCCTTCTGCGCGTACTCGCCGGAGTGGGCCGCGCTCGTGGCGGGCAAGGCGGCGAAGGCCCAGCAGCGGTTCATCGACCTGCCCGCCTGGCATCCGGCGTTCCACGAGCAGGCCAACCGGTACGCGGACGTCGAACTGCACTACGCGGCCGCGCTGGAGAAGCTGCTCGACCGCATGCAGGCCTCGAACGCGGACGAACTGTGGGACCGCCTGTTCGAGGTCGAAGACGAGGACGGTCTCGAGGAGCGGCTGACCGCGTACTTCGACCTGCTACGCGGCGACCTCGAAGCCAGCGAGCGCGACGAGGTCCGCGAACGCTACATGGCACGCTGGATCCGCGCGGCAGTCGCAGATGCCGGAGACCGACCAGTCGTAGTAGTCACCGGCGGCTTCCACACCCCCGCACTACGCCGACTAGCCGAATCCCCGGACGAGTCAGACGAAGGCTGGCCGGAGATCCCCGCCCCCGAGGACGGCGCCGAAGTCTCCAGCTACCTGGTCCCCTACTCGTTCCGCCGCCTCGACGCGTTCAGCGGCTACCAGTCCGGCATGCCCTCCCCCGAGTACTACCAACTCCTCTGGGAGCACGGCCCGAAGGTGGCGGCGGACGCCCTGACCCGCTCCGTGGCGCGGCGGCTGCGCGACCGTGGCCAGCCCGCGTCCACCGCCGACCTGATCGCGGCACGCACGCAGGCCGAGGGTCTCGCACGGCTGCGCGGCAACCGGCTGCCGACCCGCGTGGACCTGCTCGACGGGCTCGTCAGCGCCCTGGTGTCGGAAGACCTCGACCAGCCGGTGCCGTGGAGCACGCGCGGCACGCTGCGGCCGGGCGCGCATCCGGCCGTCGTCGAGATGGTCGCGGCGATCAGCGGCGACCGCGTCGGCAAGCTGCACGCCAAGACCCCGGCGCCGCCCCTGGTCCACGACGTGCTCGCCGAACTCGAACGCATGGGCCTCGCCGACTTCAAGGGCACCCTCGAACTCGACCTCACCGACCCGACGTCGCTCGACCGAAGCAGAATTCTGCACCGGCTGCGCGTGCTCGGCATCCCCGGCTTCGAGCGCGAGTCCGGCCCGGCGAGCGGCCTCGACCCGGAGTTCCACGAACTCTGGGAGATCGGCGCCCGCGCGAACCGCCGCTCGGCCGCGCTCATCGAGGCCGGCGCGTACGGCGCGACCCTGGCCGACGCGGCAGCCGCAATCCTCGAAAGGCGCGCGTCGGACGAAGCCGGAGTCGCGGACCTCGCGAACGTCCTGTTCGACACAGTGCTCTGCGGTCTCTCCCAGGCCGCGACCCGCCTGCTGGCGATCATTTCCACCGAGCTGAAGACGGCCCCTTTCGGCAGCGGAGACCTGGGCCCACTCGGCGCAGTCCTAGCCGCCGCCCTCGGCCTCTGGCGGCACGACCGCCTGTTCCAGGTCTCCCGCAGCGCAAGCCTCGCCCAGGTGATTTCCGCCGCCGCGGACCGCGTACTCGCCCTGGCCCAAACCGTGACCGGCCCAGACGCCCCAGCAGATCCGGCTCGACTCTCCGCGCTGGTCGCCCTGCGCGACGCCGTCCGCCACGCCGACCACGTCCTAGCCGTAGACCAGGCCGAGGTCACGACCGTAGCCGAGCGCCTGGCCCGAGACCTCCAAGCGCCCCCCGACCTACGAGGCGCCGCCCTAGGTCTGTCCTGGAGCCTGACAACCGATCAGGACACGCACCACGCAGCCCTACCCCCCGGTATAACGCTCCGTCACCTAGGCGACTGGCTGGCGGGCCTCTTCGTACTCGCCCGCGAACAGGCAGCCACCCCCGAACTGATCGGAGTCCTCGACGACCTGGTGACCACCGGGATGGCCGAAGACGAGTTCCTGGCCGCACTCCCCGCACTACGGATGGCGTTCGAATACTTCCCGCCCCGCGAGAAGGAGACCGTCGCGCAACGCCTCCTCGAACGCCGCGGCCTTCGCGGAGACGCCCGCGGCCTCCTGCGCACCGCCGTCTCCCCGGAAGTTCACATGCACGCGCGCAACCTGGAACGGGCCGCCCTCGCCGACCTCATCGGAACAGGCCTGCTCTCCGCCGACGCAGAAAAGACCATCCAGGAGGTCCGCGCATGAGCAACGTGGACGTGGACCCCGGCCTCGAACGCTGGCGCCTCATCCTCGGCGAAGCGGCCGACCGCAACCTGCCGGTCGACGCCAACAGCGAGGCACACCGCCGCGACGCCGCACTCGACTGGCTCTACGGCCGCGACGGCGAGCTACGTCGGCGCGGCATCCGACGCGGCGGCTCAGCCAAGCCCGGCGACCCCCGACGCGGCGGCAACGAGGCCTCGCAGCTGACCGTCGTGGACTGGCTCGACGCGATCCACCAGCTCTTCCCGCGCGTGACCGTGGAACGCCTGGAGCGCGACGCCGTGGAGCGCTACGGCATCGACGAGATCCTGACCGACCCCGAACTGCTCCAGCGCATCGAACCGAGCCCGTCGCTGCTGCGCGCCATCCTGCGTACCAAGCACCTGATGAACCCGCAGGTCCTCGCCCTGGCCCGGCGCATCGTCGAGCAAGTGGTCCGAGACCTGCTCGAACGGCTACGCCCCGAGATGCAGGCGGCCTTCCACGGCACCCGCGCCCCGAAGCCGAGCCGCGCACGCCTGGCCCGCGACTTCGACTTCCACGGAACCGTCCGGGCCAACCTCGCGCACTACCAACCAGAACACCGCAGGCTCCTGATCGAGCAACCGCGTTTCCACTCCCGCACCAAGCGCCGCCTGGAGACCTGGCAGCTGATCCTCCTCGTGGACCAGTCCGGCTCGATGCTCGGCTCGGTGATCCACAGCGCCGTCACGGCCGCCTGCCTCTGGAACCTGCCCGGCCTGCGCACCCACCTGATCGCCTTCGACACGAGCGTCGTCGACCTCACCGCCGACGTGACCGATCCCGTCGAACTCCTGATGAAGGTCCAACTCGGCGGCGGCACCGACGTGGCCCGCGCCGTGGCGTACGCGCGCGAACTGGTCGACAATCCTCGCCGCGCGATCGTCGCCGTGATCTCAGACTTCTACGAGGGCGGCGACCGCGTAAGGCTCATCGAGGAGGTACGCGCCCTGGTCCAGCAGGGCACGACCGTCCTGGGCCTGGCCGCGCTGGACGAGGAGGCGTACCCCGCGTACGACCGCTCGACCGCTCAGCAGTTGGCCAACGTGGGCGCGCACGTCGGCGCCATGACACCGGGCGAACTCGCCGAGTTCGTGGCGGAAAGGCTAGGCCGATGACCACGACCCGCACCGACCTGCTCTCGCTCACCGAAGACGCCCTAGCCGCCCTGGCCAACCGTGGCCTGGTCAAGCGCGCCGCCAAAGAACTAGCCGCCGGCACCGGCGCCACCCTCACCATCACCGACGACGGCGGAATCGAAGCAACATTCCCCGACGGCACGCGAACCCACCTCCCCCCAGGCACCCCACTATCCGCCGCCACCTGCACCTGCGCGGCCTCCGCCCAATGCAGACATCGCATCGGCCTAGTCCTCGCCTACCAGTCGACGCACACCCAGGAAGAAAATTCCACCACCTGGTCCCCCGCAGACATTCCCGACGAGACCCTCACCCGAGTCCTAGGCACACGCGCAGTCGATGCGGCCCGCCACCGGCTCACCTCGGGGTTCGAAGCCGTCGTCCACCGTGGCGCCTCCACAGCCACAGCCCCGCACGTCGAACTCCCCACCTGCACGGTCACCTTCCACGTGGCAGGCGATCCGTCCTACGCGACAACAGACGCCGCCGAGGCGAAGCGCGCCGAAGCAATCGTGCTAGCCGTCTGGGCCTTCCGCGCCGCACCCGCCGACGAAAACCACGTAGACGGCATCCACGTCCGCGTAGGCGGCACACCCCAATCACCCAACACCCTCGACCTCACTCCCCTGGACCGTGCCGCCGAGGTCATCGAGAACCTCCTCCTAGACGGCACCGCACACGCCGGCCCGCTCTCCCTCTCCGGCCTACGCCACGCAGTCCGCGACCTGACCGACGCGTCGATGCTGTGGCCGGCGGCCGTCGCCGAGGATCTCGCGAACCAGGTCGAGTGGTACGCGCAACGTAACGCGCGCTACGAGATGCGCCGCGCCGCCGAGCTCATCACCGAATTCCAATCCCGCCGACGAGCAGCCCACACCTCCTCCACACCGGCGTCCGCAATCCTCGGCACCACCGAACCCCAAACCACCGAACTCCGCCGCGTCCGCCTAGTCGGCCTAGGCTGCCGAGTCGAGGGCGGCACCACCTCCCGCATGGCAGAGCTCTACTTCGCACACCCCCAGGACGGCGCCGTCCTCGTACTACGAACCTCCTGGGAGTCGGACTCAGAGCCCCTCCGCACCCGCCGGATAGCCCGCTTCCCGCTCTACCAGCTGGCCGCCGCGAACCTGATCTCCGACGCCGCCACCCGCAGTGCCAGCCGCGTGATCACCCTAGGCTCGTCCAACGTCGCCAAGACCTCCGTACTCCCAGTCGGCCGCTCCTGGCTGGACCTCCCCGAACGGCTACTGATCCGCGACTTCAAGGCCCTGGTCGAACGCATCTCCGCACGAGGTCCACGCGCCCTGAGACCACGCGTCGTCGCCGAGGACGTATTCGTCTTCGTCATCGACACCATCGAGGCCATCGGCTACGACCCCGCCCAGCAGCGCCTGGAAGCCGTAGTCCGCGACGAGCAAGGCACCCAAGCCCTCCTCCGCGCCGAATACAGCCCCCACGCCCCCGCCGCCCTGAACGCCCTGGCCACCGAGCTCACGACAGACCGATCCGAGCGGCTACTCCTCAGCGCCAACGTCACGATCGAGTCAGGCCAAGCCATCCTGCACCCGATCGCCCTCTCCCCCAGCACCGGCGACACCATCCGCGTCCCCGACCTGGAACCCGGCGACGGCTCCACCGCCCTCCCCGTCCCACCAACCTCCCACCACGAGCACGCCAACCCAATCGCCGGCATCCTCAACCAGACCGCCGACACCCTCGCCGAACACGCCCACCGCGGCCTAGCCCTGCTAACCGCCCCCGCCCACGCCGCCACCAAACGCCTAGCCCACAACCTCCGCCGCACAGGCCTGATCGCCCTAGCCGCCCTACTAGACGATTACGCCCAAGCCCTGGCAACCGAAGACCGCGCCGCCCAACTCAGAACCTGGACCGACGCCTTCATCGCCGCAGAGGCCTGCCGCTCAGCGATCTAGCCACGCATATTTCGCCCCGTGGTCCACCTGCGGAACGCCGCCGCTGGTGGACCACGGAAGCCGGTTAGGCGGCGGGGGTGGCGTGGTTGCGCCAGGTGTGTTGGGGCTGGTAGCCGAGTAGGCGCTTGGCCTTCTCGATGGAGAGGAGCGTCTCGTGTTCCGCTACGGGGCGCTTGAACTCCACGTTGGGGAAGACTTTGGCTGCCAGGGCGCTGGTTGGGGTGGTCATCACCGTGTCGGGGCTGGCGATGATGAAGACCTCGGAGCCGGGGACGTCGTAGTGCAGGCTCAGGCGGACGGCTTGGGCTGCGTCACGGGCGTCGATGTAGGACCAGAGGTTCCACTTGCGCAGGAGCGGGTCGGAGTTGAACGAGGGGAAGTCGGCGTAGTCCTCCACGTTCATGACGTTGGAGAAGCGGAGGCCGACCAGTTTCGTGTCGGGGATCCAGCGGGCGTATTGGGCGGCCAGCTGCTCCTCCAGGTGCTTGCCCAGGGAGTAGGCGCTTTCCGGGCGGGCCGGGTACTCCTCGTCTACGGGGAGGTACGGGGGCGGGGTGTCGAAGGGGAGGCCCAGGACGGTCTCGCTCGATGCCCATACGAGGTTGCGGATTCCGGCGGAGCGGGCTGCCTGGAAGACGTTGTAGGAGCAGGTGATGTTGTTCGCGAAGGTCGCGGAGTTGGTCAGGAGACCTGGGGCCGGGATCGCGGCGAGGTGCACCACCGCGTCCACGCCGCCGTGGCGGTCGTCGATCGCGGTGAGGGCCTCGACGGTTTGGCCGTAGTTGGTCAGGTCTACCTGGGTGAAGGGGCAGTTCTGCTTCTCGGGTGAGGGGGCGCGGTCCAGGGCGACCACCTCGTGGCCGTGGTCCAGCAGGTCTTTGACCACGGCTCGGCCCAGTTTTCCGCTCGAACCCGTTACCGCTACTCGTGCCACCGACTGCGTCTGCGTCTGATCAGCCACGCAAGGCTCCCTTGACCGCGCCCGCCATGAACTGCCGGGCGAACAGGACGAATACCAGGACGACCGGCAGCAGGGCGAGCAGCGCGCCGGCCATGATCATACTGTAGTCGGCTCCGTGGGCGGTGTTCAGCTGGGCCAGGGCGACCTGCAGGGTGATGCGGTTGGGGTTGACCAGGACGATCAGGGGCCAGATGTAGTCGTTCCAGGCGCCGACGAACGTGTAGATGCCGAGGAACGCCAGGCCCGGGCGGATGATCGGGAGGCAGACGTGCCAGTACTGGCGGAAGAAGCCGCAGCCGTCCAGCTTGGCCGCCTCCAGCAGTTCGCTGGGCACGGCGCTCGAGGTGTACTGGCGCATCCAGAAGATGCCGAACGCGTTGGCGGCGGCCGGGACGACGAGTGCGCGCAGGTCGCCCACCCAGTTGAGCTTGACCATGATCTCGAACTCGGGGATCAGGGCCAGCTGCATCGGGAGCATGAAGGTGAGCAGGAGCAGGCCGAAGAGGAAGCGTTTGCCGGGGAAGTCGTACTTGGCGAACGTGAACGCGGCCAGGGAGTCCAGGAACAGGACCAGCGCGGTCGTGCTGACGGCGACGAGCAGGGTGTTGAACATCGAGCCGAAGAAGTCGATGTTGCTGAGCATGTGGCTGATGTTCGTGAACAGCTGGCCGCCGAAGATCAGCTTCGGCGGGTTGTGGTAGACGTCGCTGGTGTTGTTCGTGGCCAGGACCACGGTCCAGTAGAAGGGGAACAGGGACAGCACGACGCCGATCATCAGCGTGCCGTGCAGCAGGATGCCCTTGGTGCGTTTCGACATGGCCGTCACCTGTCCTTCCGCGCGACGAGGCGCCAGTTGATCGCCGTGAACAGCACGATCACCAGGAAGGCCGCCCAGGCGATGGCCGCGCCGTAGCCGAAGTTGTTGTTGTCAAAAGCCTGATGGTAGAAGTACAGGATCAGGGTGAGTCCGGCCTGTCCGGGACCGCCGGAGTTCGGGTTGACCGAGGCGCTGCTGCCGAACAGGACCTGCGGCTCGGTGAAGCTCTGCAGGCCGGTGACCGTGGAGACGATCACGGTGAACAGGATGATGGGCCGCAGCATCGGGATCGTGATGGAGAAGAACGTCCGGATCGGCCCGGCGCCGTCCACCTTCGCGGCCTCGTACAGCTCCGGCGGGATCGACTGCATGCCGGCGAGGTAGATGATCGCGTTGTAGCCGGTCCACTGCCAGCTCATCAGGATCGCGATGACCAGCTTGATCGTCCACGCGTCGCTGAGCCAGTCGACCGTCGGCAGGTGCATCGCGTGCAGCATGACGTTGACCAGGCCGTAGTTCTCGCTGAAGATCGCGCTGAAGAAGAGCGCGATGGCCACGATCGAGGTCACGCTCGGGATGAAGAAGGCGATGCGGTAGAACGCCGTGAACCGTCTCGTGGCGTTGATCAGCGAGGCCAGCACCAGCGACACGAAGAGCATCGGCACCGTGGACAGCACCCAGATGATCAGGGTGTTGCGCAGGGCCAGCCAGAACGTGGAGTCCTTGACCAGGAAGCGGAACTGCTGCAGGCCGACGAACTTGATCGCGCCGAGCCCGTCCCAGCTGGTGAAGGCCAGGTAGAGCGAGAACACGATCGGGATGAGCAGGAAGACCAGGAAGACCAGGTAGAACGGCGAGATCGCGAGGTACTGCGGCCAGAACGAGGCGACGCGCCGCGCCCGCCCCGGCCGCCGGCGTGCGGACGGGGCGGGACCGGAGGGCGTCCGGGCGCGGGAGGGCCGCGGCGTGTCCCGCGCGATGCGCATGCGCGGGGACGTCCGCTTCGATTCCCGCGGCGCCTGCGCCGTCGGCCGGGACGAGGACATGCTCAGCTTCCCCCCTGCTGGGCGAAGATCTGCTTCGCCTGGCTGACGGCGGCGCTCCAGGCCGAGTCGGAACTCGTGCCGTTCTCCACGTTGATCAGCTGGTTGTAGTAGGGCGCCGAGACCGCGGAGTCGGCCGGGGCGACGTACTGGTTCGGGATGTTCTGGGCGGCCGGGCCGAAGACCTCGATGGTCTTCTGCCCGCCGAAGTACTTGTCGCCGCTGGTGAGCGCGGACATCGTGTACGACGCGGGGGTCGAGGGGAACAGCGCCTCGTCGGTGAAGCCGCGGGCCTGGTTCGTCGGGTTCAGGATCCAGGTGATGATCTGGAACGCCAGCGCCGGGTCGGGGCACGTGGTCGGGATGGCCAGGAACGAGCCGCCGTTGTCCGAGGGGCCGTCCGGGGTCGCGGCGACCCGCCACTTGCCGGACAGGGCGGGCGCGGCCTGCTCGATGTCCAGCGCGTGCCAGGCGGCGCCGATCACCGAGCCGACGGTGCCGTTGGCGATGTTGCCGTTCCAGCTGTTGTCGTTGATCTTCGCATCGATGCCGAGGGTGACGGTCTTGACGGCGGTGTCCCACGCGGTGCGGATGTGGTCCTGGTCGCCGACGAACTTGCCGGAACTGTCGATGAACCGGCTCCCGGACTGGCCGACGACGGCCGTGAAGATGTCGCCCGCGTTGTCCACCAGGTAGGTCTTGGGGATCGCCTTGTGCAGCTCGACCCCGGCGGCGAAGTACTCGTCCCAGGTCTTCATCTGCGCGGCCACGGTGGTCGGGTCGGTTGGCAGGCCGGCCTGCGCGAACAGGTCCGAGCGGTAGAACATCGCGGTCGGGCCGATGTCGATCGGGAAGCCGATGAGCTTGCCGTCGGTGGTCATGCCCTGCGCCCACTTCCAGCTCAGGTACTGCGACTTGAGCTTGGCGGCGCCGAGGGTGTTGAGGTCGACGAAGCGGTCGGCGTCCGGGAGCATCGCGGGCATGTCCTCGCCCTTGATGCCGGTGATGTCCGGCACGTAGCGCCGGCTGGTCATCGTGGTCAGCAGCTTCTGCTTGAAGTCGCCGCCGATCACGGACGAGGTGAGCTTGGTCTGGGAGGCGAACTTCTTCGTCGCGTCCGTCACGACGCTGGGGCTCAGGCCCCCGCTCCAGTACCAGAGGGTCATCGCTGCGGCGGACCCGCCGCTGCTCGAACCGCCGCCGCACGCGGTGAGCGTGCCGCCCGCCGCGAGCCCGGCGGCGCCGAGCAAGCCGGTCCGAATCGCCTGTCTCCGCGTCAGTTCCACGGTCGTTCCACCTTCCGGAGTGTGTACTCCTGCTTAGCCTGCGCGCCGGCGCGCCTTCTGCCACCGGTGGCGTGGATTTCACGCATGAGATTGCACCAAGATGCTCGACTCTGACAAGAGTCCTTCAAAAATTCGCGTGACTGTGACCAAGTTTGAAGAGTATGGTGACGTCCATTATGAGACTCACGATCCTCGGCGGAGGCGGTTTCCGCGTCCCCCTCGTGTACCGCGCCCTGCTCGACGACCACGCCGAGGGCCGCGTCACGCACGTCACGCTGCATGATCTCGACGCGGGACGGCTCGCCGCGATCGCCCGGGTGCTGGGGGAACAGGCGGCGGACGTCCCGGACGCCCCCGAGGTGACCGTCACCACCGACCTGGAGACGGCGCTGCGCAAGGCCGACTTCGTCTTCAGCGCCGTCCGGGTGCGCGGTCTCGAGGGCCGGGCCACGGACGAGCGGGTCGCGCTGGACGAGGGCGTGCTCGGCCAGGAGACCGTCGGCGCCGGCGGCGTCTCCTACGGCCTGCGCACCATCCCGGTGATGACCGAGGTGGCGCGCCGGGTCGCCGAACTGGCCCCGGACGCCTGGGTCATCAACTTCACCAACCCGGCCGGCATGGTCACCGAGGCGATGTCCGCGCACCTCGGCGACCGCGTCATAGGCATCTGCGACTCGCCGGTCGGGCTCGGCCGCCGGGTCGCCGGGGTGCTCGGCGTGAACCCGGCCGAGGCGCGGCTGGACTACGCGGGCCTGAACCACCTCGGCTGGCTGCGCGGGCTGTACGTGGGCGGCCGCGACGTGCTCCCCCGGCTGTTCGAGGACGAGGGCGCGCTCACGTCCTTCGAGGAGGGGCGGCTGTTCGGGTCGGAGTGGCTGCGGTCGCTCGCCATGATCCCGAACGAGTACCTGCATTACTACTACTTCAGCCGGGAGACGGTGAGCGCCGCGCGCGCCGCCGCCAAGACCCGCGGCGCGTTCCTGCTCGACCAGCAGCGCGGCTTCTACGACCGGCTCGCCGACGAGGACGTCCCCGCGTTCGACGCGTGGGACCAGACCCGGCTGGAGCGCGAGGTCACGTACATGGCGGAGAACCGCGAGGCCGTGGACGCCGGGGAGCGCGACTCCTGCGACCTGCAGTCCGGCGGTTACGAGCAGGTCGCGCTCGGCCTGATGCGCGCGATCTCCCGGGACGAGCGCACCACGCTGATCCTGAACGTGCGCAACCGCGGCGTGCTCGGTGTACTGGACCAGGACGCCATCGTCGAGGTGCCGTGCCACGTGGACGCCAACGGCCCGCGCCCGCTCGCCACCGATCCGCTGACCGGCCACGCAGCGGGCCTGGTCTGCGCGGTCAAGGCGGTGGAGCGCGACGTGATCGCCGCCGCGAACAGCGGCTCCCGCGCCCTGGCCGTGCGCGCGATGGCCACGCACCCGCTCGTCGACTCGGTGAGCGTCGCCCGCCGCCTGCTCGACGGCTACCAGGAACGCATCCCCGACCTCGCCTACCTGCGCTGAGAAAGGATCGGACGAGCACATGCACGACGATCGAAGCCTCGTCGAGGCCCGTCTGGACCGGGCCCTTCGCGAGCGGATACGCCCGGCCGTCTACGCCGCGGCCACGCCCTTCGAGCTGACGGCCTGGCACGTGCCGGGCGAGCCGGTGCCCGTCGCGGACGCGCTGGCCGCCGAGTACGTCCCGTTCCGCGTCGGTGAGCGCTGGGGCGCGCCGTGGGCCACGACGTGGTTCCGGGTGTCCGGGACGGTGCCCGAGGAGTGGGCCGGGCGCCGGGTGGAGGCCGTCTTCGACCTCGGGTTCGTCGGCGACTGGCCGGGCGGGCAGGCCGAGGCGCTGGTGTACGACGCGGACGGGCATCCGCTCAAGGGCGTCGCGCCGCGCAACCAGTACGTGCCGATCGCGAACCCGGCGGCGGGCGGCGAGCAGGTGAACCTGCTGGTCGAGGCGGCCGCGAACCCGGACATCCTCGCCAACGGCTTCATCCCGACGCCGATGAGCGACCGCACCACCGCGCCGGACGAGCCGATCTACCGCTTCGCCCGCGCCGAGCTCGCCGTGCTCGACGAGACCGTCTGGCACCTTGTGCTCGACATCGAAGTGCTCAACGAGCTGATGCGGGAGCTGCCGACCACCGAGCCGCGCCGGCACGAGATCCTGCGCGCGCTGGAGTCGATGCTGGACACGCTCGACCTGCTCGACGTCGCCGGAACCGCCGCCGCGGCGCGCGCCGAACTGGCCGACGTCCTCGCGAAGCCCGCGCACGCGAGCGCGCACACCATCTCGGCGGTCGGGCACGCACACATCGACAGCGCGTGGCTCTGGCCGGTGCGCGAGACCGTGCGCAAGACCTCCCGCACCTTCGCGAACGTGACCTCGCTGGCCGCCGACTACCCCGAGTTCCTGTTCGCGTGCTCGCAGGCGCAGCACTACGCGTGGGTCAAGGACTGCTATCCGGAGATCTACGAGCGGATCCAGTCCTCGATCAAGTCGGGCCAGTGGATCCCCGTGGGCAGCATGTGGGTCGAGCCCGACGGCAACCTGCCCGGCGGCGAGGCGCTGGCCCGGCAGCTGATCCTCGGCAAGCGCTTCTTCCTGGAGGAGTTCGGCGTCGAGACGCACGGCGTCTGGCTGCCCGACTCCTTCGGCTACACGGCCGCCTTCCCGCAGCTCGCGCGGCTGGCGGGTGCGCAGTGGTTCCTGACGCAGAAGCTGTCGTGGAATCAGACCAACCGGCTGCCGCACCACACGTTCTGGTGGGAGGGCATCGACGGCTCGCAGGTGTTCACGCACTTCCCGCCGGTCGACTCGTACGTCGCGGCCTTCGAGGGCGCGGAGCTGGCGCTGGCCGTGCGCAACTACGCCGAGAAGGGCCGTGGCACGCGCTCGCTGGCCCCCTTCGGCTACGGCGACGGCGGCGGCGGCCCCACCCGCGAGATGCTGGAGAAGGCGCGGCGGCTGGCGAACCTGGAGGGCTCGCCGAAGGTCGTCATCGAGCCGCCGGACGAATTCTTCCGCGCCGCCGAGGCCGAGTACCCGGACGCGCCGGTCTGGTCCGGCGAGATGTACCTCGAACTGCACCGCGGCACCTTCACGACGCAGGCGCGCGGCAAGGCGGGCAACCGTCGTAGCGAGCACCTGCTGCGCGAGGCCGAACTGTGGGCCGCGACGGCGTCCGTGCACGGCGATTTCGAGTACCCGTACGAGGATCTGGACCGGATCTGGAAGGCCGTCCTGCTGCACCAGTTCCACGACATCCTGCCCGGCACGTCGATCGGCTGGGTGCACCGCGAGACCGAGGCCATCTACGCCGAGACCATCGCGGAACTCGAAGCCATCATCGCCGCCGCCGTCGGTTCGTTGGTCGGTGACGGAGAAGCGCCGCTCGTCCTCAACACCAGCCCCCGCGACCGTGCCGAGGTCGTCGAACTCTCCGACGGTGGAACGGCGTACGCACTCGCGCCCGCGTCCGGCGTCGGCCGCCTCACCTCGGACGTCCCGCAGCCGGTCAGCGCCACAGAGACCGTCCTCGACAACGGCCTGGTCCGAGTCGAACTGGACGCCGACGGCCTGTTCACGTCCGTCCGAGACCTTGCCAACGGCCGCGAACTGCTGGCGCCCGGCGAGCGTGGCAACCTGCTGCGACTGCACGACGACCTGCCGAACGAGTGGGACGCGTGGGACGTCGACGCGCACTACAAGCACCGTTTCACCGAGCTGACGCACGCCGACTCGGTGACCGTCGTCTCGCCTTCCCCGCTGCTCGGCGCGGTGCGGATCGAGCGCTCGCACGGCGAGTCCCGGATCACCCAGACCGTCCGGCTCCGCGCGGGCAGCCGCCGCGTGGACATCGAGACCGAGGTGGACTGGCACGAGACGGAGAAGTTCCTCAAGGCCGTCTTCCCGCTCGACGTGCACGCCGAGCGGACAGCGGCAGAGATCCAGTTCGGCCACGTGCAGCGTCCGACGCACACGAACACCAGCTGGGAGGCGGCGCGCTTCGAGGTCTACGCGCACCGCTGGATCCACGTCGCGGAGCCGGGCTACGGCGTCGCGCTGCTGACCGACTCGACGTACGGCTACGACGCGGGCCGCACGTCGCGTCCCGGCGGCGGCACCACGACGACGGTCGGTCTCAGCCTGCTGCGTGCCCCGCGCTGCCCCGACCCGCTGGCGGATCAGGGCGCGCACAAGTTCACGTACTCGCTGCTCGCCGGGGCCGACGTGGCCGACACCGTGACCGAGGGCTACGCGCTCAACCTGCCGCTGCGCGTCGTCAACGCCGCCGCCGACCCGGTGGCCGCGCCGCTCGTCACGCTGGACGGCAGCGAGGCGGCGATCATCGAGGCCGTGAAGCTCGCCGACGACCGCTCCGGCGACGTCATCGTGCGCGTCTACGAGTCCCTGGGCGGCCGCGCGGACGCCGTCGTCCGTCCGGGCTTCGAGATCGCGAGCGCCGAGATCGTGGACCTCCTCGAACGCCCGCTGTCCCCTGCCGTGATCGAGGTCAGTGAGGGCGGATCCATCCCCGTCTCGCTGCGTCCGTTCCAGATCCTGACGCTCCGTCTGACGCCGGTTCGGTCTTCGTGACGGCGCTCTTCCGGCCCTGGGAGACTCCCGAGCTGACCGCGTGGCGCCGCCTCCCCATGAGCGCGGTGCCACGGCACGTCACCGGCGGCAGTTCGCTCCGGCTCGACGGCCAGTGGCGGTTCCAGCTCCTCCCCTCGCCCGAGGCACCGCTCGCTGACCGCTGGACCACGACGGCCGTCCCCGGCTGCTGGACCATGCAGGAATTCGACGACATCCACGGCGTGCACGACGTGCCGCAGTACACGAACGTGCGGATGCCCTGGCCCGACCCGCCGCCGCACCTGCCGACCCGCAATCCGACCGGTGTGTACGAGCGCGCCGTCACCGTGCCCGCCGCGTGGGCGGGCCGACGGATCGTGCTGCACGTCGGCGCGGCAGAGAGCGTCCTGATCGCGCAGGTCAACGGCGAGGACGTCGGCTTCGGCAAGGACTCGCACCTGGCCAGCGAGTTCGACGTGACCGATTTCGTGCGGCCCGGCGAACCGGCGACCGTGCGGCTGACCGTGGTGAAGTGGTCTGACGCGTCGTTCGTCGAGGACCAGGACCACTGGTGGCACGGCGGGATCACCCGCTCGGTCTATTTGTACGCCATGGACCGGGAGCTCTACCTCGACGACGTGCACGTGGTCGAGGCCAGCGCCGGAGGTTCGCTCCGCGTCGACATCCGCGTGCAGTCGGCCTCGTCCAACAGCGTGCTCCCCGACGGCTGGTACGTCTCAGGCCATCTGGAAGGCCACGGCGAGCTCGGTCCCAACACGGCGTACGCGGCGGCGAACGAGGCCGACGAGCGCGTCTCCGACTGGCTCGGCCTGGCCCGCATCAGTGCACACATTCCCGGCGTCCGGCCCTGGTTGGACGAGACCCCGCACCTGCACACGCTCACCGTCCGCCTGCATCGCGCCGACGGAACGGTCGCCGACGAGTCCCGCTGCCGTATCGGATTCCGCGACGTCCGCATCGTCGGCCGCGACCTGCTCGTCAACGGGATCCGGGTGCTGCTACGCGGCGTGAACCGGCACGACTTCGACCCGGCGACCGGCCGCGTCGTCACCGTCGCCGACATGCGCGCGGACCTGGAAGCCGCCAAGCGCTTCGGCTTCAACGCCATCCGCACCTCGCACTACCCGAACGACCCCGCGTTCCTCGACCTCACCGACGAGCTCGGGTTCTACGTCGTGGACGAGGCGGACATCGAGACGCACGACCACGCCCACGAGATTGCCGACGACCCGCGCTACCTGGCGGCGTTCGTCGATCGCGTGTCGCGGATGGTGCTGCGGGACAAGAACCATCCGAGCGTGATCTTGTGGTCGCTCGGCAACGAGAGTGACTACGGCGCCAACCACGACGCGGCGGCCGGTTGGGTACGCGGCTACGACTCGAGTCGTCCGCTGCACTATGAGGGTGCGATCAAGGAGGACTGGGCAACAGCGGGCAAGCGCGTGAGCGACGTGGTCTGCCCGATGTACGCGTCGATCGGAGACATCGTCGCGCACGCGGAGTCCGGCACGCAGGACCGCCCGCTGATCCTGTGCGAATATTCGCACGCGATGGGCAACAGCAACGGCACGCTCGCCGAATACTGGTCCGCGATCGAATCCACGCCCGGCCTGCAGGGCGGCTTCGTCTGGGAGTTCCGCGACCACGGCCTCATTCAGCGCCTCCCAGACGGCCGCCGACGCTGGGCCTATGGCGGCGACTTCGGTGACGAGCCGAACGACGGCGTTTTCTGCGCCGACGGCCTGTTCCTCCCCGACCGCACCCCGAAGCCAGCAGCGTACGAGCACCGCGAACTCGCGGCCCCCGTGCGCCTCGAACTCACCCCGTCAGGCCACGTACGCGTCCACAACCGCCAGCACACGCTGGACGTGGACCGCTTCGAGGCCACGTGGATCCTCGCCGCAGCAGACGGAACCCGCCGCACCACTCCGGCCAGCCTCCCGCCGATCGCCCCCGGCACATACGCCGACGTCGACTTCCCCACGGAATCCGGCAGCGAGACCTGGCTGACTCTCCGCCTGACCGACAACGGCGTCGAAATCTGCACGCCCGCCATCCGCCTCCGCCCCGGAACGCCTCGTTCCTTCGAGGTAGCCGGCCATGCAGAAATCGACACCGACGGCCACCTGATCCACTCCCTCCTCGCCGCGCCGCCGACGCTGAGCCTGTGGCGTGCCCCCACCGACAACGACGTCCTCGGCGGAATGGCAGACCGCTGGCACGCGTGGGGCCTCGACTCGCCGCGTCGCAAGCTGGTGAGTATCGAAGGCTCCGTCGTGCGCACCGAGTACGCCTTCGGCGGTGGGCCTGTTATCCATGAGCAGGCGTTCAGTCTGCTCGCGGACGGCAGTGTGCTGGTCGAGGAGAGCGCCGTGCTGCCCGAAGAGTTGGACGACGTCGCGCGGGTCGGGTCGGTCTTCGAGACCAGCGCGTCCTACGCCGACGCCGAGTGGTTCGGGACCGGGCCGTGGGAGACGTATCCGGACCGGGATTTCGCGCCGGTAGGTGTCCATCGCGCGACCGTGGACGACATGTTCACGCCCTACCTGCGGCCGCAGGAGAGCGGCGGGCGCAGCGGCGTACGATGGCTGACGCTGTCCGGCTCCGGCGACGGACCCGGCGTCAGGATCGAGCTGGACGAGCCGCGTCAGGTGAGTGTGACGCGGTATCGGGCCGCCGATCTGGCGGCGGCGACGCATCATGACGAGCTCGTGCCGCTGGATCGGTGCGTCGTGCACATCGACGCGGCGCATCGGGGGCTGGGCACCGCGTCGTGCGGACCGGACACGCTGCCGCAGTACCGCGTGCCGAGCGGCGTGCACCGCTGGTCGTGGGTACTGCGGCAGCTCGGCTAATGCGGCGGCATGACGCCGAGCGTGGCCGACGCGTGGCGGACCTCGGCGGCGACGTCCGCGGGGATGACGTCATCGAGGAACGCGTAGTCGGCCCGCAGCCCGGACCGGCCCGGCTCGTCGCGCAGGGCCCGCCACCAGCGCGCCACCCCGGACCAGCCGGGCGCGGCGAGGGCGCCGCCGAACTGCTGGACCGCGAGCGCGGCGCCGAGGTTGGCGAAGCGCAGCCGGTCGAGGAGCGGCCAGCCGGCGAGGGTGGCCGCGACGAATCCGGCCCCGAAGACGTCGCCCGCGCCGGTCGCGTCGAGCACGTCGGCGGTCAGGCCGGGCACGGAGGCGCTCTCCCCGGTGGTCGCGTCGGCGGCGATGACCCCGTCGCCGCCGCGGGTGATCACCGCGACCGGCACCAGGTCGCCGAGCTTGGCGAGCGCCGCCTCCGGGCTGCCGGTGCGGGTGTACGCCATGGCCTCGTCGGCGTTGGGCAGGAAGGCGTGGCACATCGGCAGCTGCTCGAGGATCTGGGCGGCCGAGCGGTCCGCCTCGTCCCAGCCGGCGTCGGCGAACACGAGCGTGCCCTGCGCGTGCGCCCGCTCCAGCCAGGCCTGCCGGTGCGGGCCGAGGTGTGCCACCGTGACGCGGCTGGGCGGCGGATCACCGATCAGTTCATCCGCGGTCAACGGCGGTTCATGCCCATGCGTCACCATGGCGCGGTCATGGTCGTAGGCGAGCGAGACGGTCACCGGCGAATGCCAGTCGGGGAAGCGCCGGGAGCGCGAGAGGTCCACGCCCTCCTGCTCGCCGAGCACCTGCCAGCAGTACGCGCCGTACGCGTCGTCGCCGAACGCCGAGGCCAGCGACGTGCGCAGGCCGAGGCGGCTGAGCGCGACGGCGAAGTTCGCGATGCCGCCGGGGCCGGAGCCCATGCCCTTCGTCCACACCTCGACCCCCGGGCGCGGCGGCTGGTCGAGTCCGGTGAATACGATGTCGAAGAACAGCAGACCGGCGAGGAAGACGTCGAACGGCTCCTGTGGGGGTGTGGGATCTTGCACGGCCGGTCTCCATTCACCGCGACGGAAGTCGTGCAATCGTAGCAAAAGCCGATCACATATGAGTAGGATTCTGCTCAGGATTGAAAGGTAGTGTCCAAGCATGCTTCCCGAACGTCGGCACCAGCTCATCCTGCGCGCGCTGCGCGAGGACGGACCGTCCACCATCGTCGCCCTCGCCGAGCGGCTCGGCGTGAGCCCGGCGACGGTTCGCCGCGACTTGGTCCGGCTGGACGAGGAGGGGCTGCTGACGCGGGTGTACGGCGGCGCGTCGCCGATCTCGGACCGGGACGAGCCGTTCACCGACGTGGCGACGGTCCGGGTCGGCGAGAAGGACGCGGTCGCCGAGCGCGCCGCGGCCCTCGTCAAGGACGGCGAGACGGTGCTGCTGGACATCGGCACCACCGCGCACCGGCTGGCCCGGCGGCTGCACGGCCGGAACCTGACCGTCGTCACCAGCAACATGGCCGTCTACGAGGAGCTGGCCGACGACACGGGCATCGAGCTCGTGCTGCTCGGCGGCATGCTGCGGCGCGAGTACAGATCTTTAGTCGGCTTCCTGACCGAGGACAACCTGCGCCAGGTGCACGCCGACCACCTCTTCCTCGGCACCAGCGGCGTGCGCCCGGACGGCCGGGTGATGGACACGACCGTCGTCGAGGTTCCGGTGAAGCGGGCGATGATCGCGGCCAGCGACCGGGTGATCCTGCTGGCCGACGCGGCGAAGTTCCCGGGCACGGGCGTCGCGACGGTGTGCGGCCCCGAGGCGCTGAACACGGTCGTCACGGACGGTCCGGTGGACGCGCGGACCTCGGCGGCATTGCGCGAGGCGGGCGTGACGATCGTGGAGGCGGCCACCCCGGCGCTGGTGGACTGACCGACCGTCAGTCGTTGCCGCGCTGCTTCATCCGCGTGATCGAGTAGAGCGCGGCGGCGAAGGCGAGGTCGGACAGCAGCATCAGGCCGATCGAGTACGTGCCCTTCGCGCTGTAGATCGCGCCCATGACCAGCGGGGGCACGAAGCCGCCGAGGCCGCCGACCGCGCCGACGATGCCGGTGACGGAGCCGACCTGGGCGGGCGGGGTGACCCGGGCGACGAGCGCGAAGATCGAGCCGCTGGCGGTGCCGAGGCCGGCGGCCATCAGCAGGAACGCGATCGTGCTCGTCGGGGTCAGCTGCGGATCGAAGGACTGCACGATCGCGAACAGGCCGGCGACGGCGAGCGCGATCGCGGTGACCTTGGCCGGGTGGAAGCGGTCGGAGATGGTGCCGCCGACCGCGCGCATCACGACCGTCATCAGCGAGAACCCGGCGGCGCGGGTGCCCGCGTCGGTGGAGTCGAGGCCGTAGGCGTTGTGCAGGTACGTCGGCAGGTACACGCCGAACGCGACGATGCCGCCGAAGCCGACCGCGTAGAGCGCGGCGAGCTCCCAGGTGACGGTCAGTCGTCCGGCGGCGCCGAGTCGCTTGGCCAGCGGCTCGGTCGGGATCTTGCGGTTCGGCGGGTTGGTCAGCGTGAGCAGCGCCAGCACGGCGTATGCGGCGAGCGCGATGGCCAGGATCGTGAACGGCAGGTTCACGCCGTGCTTGTAGATGCGCGGTGTGAAGTAGCTCGAAAGTGCCGTGCCGCCCATCCCCATGCCGAAGACGCCGGTCGCGAAGCCGCGCCGTGCGGGCGGGAACCAGGCGTTGACGTGCGGGATGCCGATGGCGAACGTGGTGCCGCCGATGCCGAGGATGAAGCCGACGAGCACGAGTGACCAGTACGAGTTCTTCGCCGGGATCAGCAGCAGCGTGGGGATGATCGCGAGCGCGGAGAACAGCGGGAACATCAGCTTCGCGCCGAAGCGGTCGGTGAGCGCGCCGACCGGGATGCGGCCGAGCGAGCCGATGATGACCGGGACCGCGGTGAGCGCCGACTGCTGGAAGGACGAGAAGCCGAGCTTCGTCTGGAAGGTGCTGGCGAGCGGCGCGACGAGGTTCCAGGACCAGAAGGTCAGCGCGAACCCGATGGTGGCGACCCCGAGGTTCAGGTAGGCCGCGGTCGGGACGCGGTCGGCGGCGGTGCCGACGCCGGGCCGGATTCTCTGCTGCACGCTCACCTTATGAACATACGGAGATACGACTTCTGCTGGCCCGCCGAGGTGCGCCGAACGGGTGGTTCTGCCAGAGCTGTCGCTCGTCCGGTCCAGCACGCCACGGCCCCGGAGAAAGCCATGAGTAAGAGTGGCGATGGGCGAGTGCGAAAGGAGCCGGACACGTGGTGGACACAGCGGAGCCGAGGACGGCGGCGGGCGGGGCGCGCCCCGAGCCGGGCCTGGACGGCGCCCCCACGGACCTGCTGCTGCGGCTCGGCTCGGCGTTCCGGCGGGTAGAGACCAGCCCCGATCACCGCGTGGAGTTCCTGACCGGCGGCCGGGAGGGGGACGTCTTCTACCGGGACCGCTGGAGCCATGACAAGGTCGTGCACTCGACGCACGGGGTGAACTGCACCGGGTCCTGCCGCTGGAAGGTGTACGTCAAGGACGGCGTGATCACCTGGGAGACGCAGGAGACGGACTATCCCTCGGTCGGCCCGGACCGTCCGGAGTACGAGCCGCGCGGCTGCCCGCGCGGCGCCGCCTTCTCCTGGTACACGTACTCGCCGACCCGGGTCCGCTACCCGTACGCGCGCGGCACGCTGCTGCGGTCGTACCGGGAGGCGAAGGCGCGGCTCGGCGATCCGGTGCTCGCGTGGGCGGACGTGGTCGGCGATCCGGTGCGGCGCGAGGCGTACCACCGGGCGCGCGGCAAGGGCGGGCTGGTCCGGGTCTCCTGGGACGAGGCGCTGGAGATCGCGGCCGCCGCGCACGTGCACACGATCCGGGAGCACGGCCCGGACCGGGTCGCCGGGTTCTCCCCGATCCCGGCGATGTCGATGGTCTCGCACGCGGCCGGCGCCCGGTTCATGTCGCTGATCGGCGCGCCGATGCTGTCCTTCTACGACTGGTACGCGGACCTGCCGGTGGCCTCGCCGCAGGTGTTCGGCGACCAGACGGACGTGCCGGAGTCCGGGGACTGGTGGGACGCCGCGTACCTGATCATGTGGGGCTCGAACGTCCCGGTGACCCGCACCCCGGACGCGCACTGGATGGCCGAGTCGCGGTACCGGGGGCAGAAGGTCGTGGTGGTCGCGCCGGACTACGCGGACAACGCGAAGTTCGCCGACGAGTGGCTGCACCCGCATCCGGGCACGGACGGCGCCCTGGCGATCGCGATGGGGCACGTGATCCTGCGCGAGTTCTTCCTCGACCGGCGCACGGACTTCTTCGACGACTACGTGCGCCGCTTCACCGACCTGCCGTTCCTGGTCACGCTGGCCGAGAAGGACGGCGCATACGTGCCGGGCAAGTTCCTGCGCGCGGCGGACCTCGGCGGCGAGCAGGCGGCAGCCGAGGGTGCGGAGTGGAAGACGGTCGTGTTCGACGAGTCCAGCCGGGTGCCGGTGGTGCCGAACGGCTCGCTCGGCTTCCGCTGGACCGAATCCGGCGCGGGCAAATGGAATCTGGACCTCGGGCAGATCCGGCCGACGCTGTCGATGTACGGCGAGCCGGGCGTCGAGGTGCTGCTGCCGCGTTTCGACGACGCAGGAGGAGAACATCGGCACAGTGACACCGAGGGCGGCGAGCACGGCCAGGGGCGCGGCGAGGTGCTGCGGCGCGGCGTTCCGGCCCTGCAGCTCGGGCCGGACGGGCCGCTCGTGACCACGGTGTTCGACCTGCTGCTCGCGTCGTACGGCGTCGGGCGTGATGGCCTGCCAGGTAGTTGGCCCGCCAGTTACGAGGACGCCTCGGAGCCGGGGACGCCCGCGTGGCAGGAACAGATCACCTCGGTCCCGGCAGCGCGCGCGGTGCGGATCGCGCGGGAGTTCGCGGACACGGCCGAGCGCTCGCAGGGCCGTTGCATGATCCTGATGGGCGCCGGGACGAACCACTGGTTCCACTCGGAGACGATCTACCGCGCGTTCTTCGCCCTCCTGCAGCTCACGGGCTGTCAGGGGCGCAACGGCGGCGGCTGGGCGCACTACGTCGGCCAGGAGAAGTGCCGCCCCTCGACCGGCTGGGCGACGCTCGCGGCCGCGCTCGACTGGACCCGGCCGCCACGGCAGATGATCGGCACCGGCTACTGGTTCCTGCACACGGACCAGTGGCGGTACGACCAGTTCCACGCGGACGTGCTCGCGTCGCCGCTCGGCGAGGGCCGCTTCGACAAGCTCACCGGCGCGGACTGCCTGGCCATGTCCACGCGGCTCGGGTGGATGCCGACGTACCCGACCTTCGACCGCAATCCGCTGGAACTGGTCGCGGAGGCCGAGGCGGCGGGCGAGGATCCGGTGCGGCGGACCGTGCAGCAGCTCAAGGACGGCCAGCTCGGCTACGCGTGTGAGGACCCTGACGCGCCGGAGAACTGGCCGCGGGTGCTCACCGTGTGGCGCTCGAACCTGCTCGGCTCCTCGGCGAAGGGCGCGGAGTACTTCCAGCGCCACCTGCTCGGCACGCACGCCAACCTCAACGCCGCCGAGACGCCCGAGCAGCTGCGGCCGCGCGACGTGCGCTGGCGCGGCGAGGCCCCCGGGACCGGACGCGGCGGCGGGAAGCTCGACCTGCTGGTCAGCCTGGACTTCCGGATGACCTCCACGACGCTGCTGTCCGACCTCGTGCTCCCGGCGGCGACCTGGTACGAGAAGCACGACCTGTCGAGCACGGACATGCACCCCTTCGTGCACTCGTTCACCCCGGCCGTGGACCCGCCGTGGCAGGCGCGCACCGACTTCGACATCTTCCACGGGCTCGCGGAGAAGTTCAGCGAGTTCGCGGCCAAGCACCTCGGCGTGCGCAAGGACCTCGTGGCCGGGGCGATCGGGCACGACACGCCCGCCGAGACCGCGCAGCCCGGCGGCGTGGTACGGGACTGGCGGGCGGGCGAATGCGAGCCGGTGCCGGGCAGGACGATGCTCAACCTGACCGTCGTCGAACGCGACTATCCGGCCGTGGCCGCGAAGATGGCCGCGCTCGGTCCGCTGGTCGAGAAGCTCGGGCTCCCGGCGAAGGGCATCGCGCTGCACCCGGACGAGGAGGTCGCGGCGCTCGGCGCGCGCAACGGCGTGGTCGCCGACGGTCCCGCCGCCGGACGGCCGAAGCTGGACACGGCGGTGAAGGCGGCCGACACGATCCTGCTGCTGTCCGGGACCACGAACGGGCGGCTCGCCGTGCAGGGCTTCCACACGCTCGAGCAGCGGACCGGGCAGCAGATGGCGCACCTGGCCGCCGAACACGAGGGCAAGCGGGTGAGCTACGCGGACACGCAGGCCGCGCCCGTGCCCGTGATCACCAGCCCGGAGTGGTCCGGCAGCGAGTCGGGCGGGCGCCGGTACACCGCGTTCACGCTCAACACCGAACATCTCAAGCCCTGGCACACGCTGACCGGCCGTCAGCACTTCTTCATCGACCACGACTGGATGCACGAGCTCGGCGAGGCGCTGCCCGTCTACCGGCCGCCGCTCGACGTCGGCCGGCTGTTCCACGAGCCGAGCCTCGGCCCGGACGGACGCGGCCAGGTCACGGTGCGGTACCTGACGCCGCACAACAAGTGGTCGATCCACTCGGAGTACCAGGACAACCTGTTCATGCTCTCGCTCTCCCGGGGCGGCCAGTCGATCTGGGTGAGCCCGCAGGACGCGGCGGCGATCGGCGTGCGGGACAACGACTGGATCGAGGCGGAGAACCGCAACGGCCTGGTCGTTGCCCGCGCGATCGTCTCGCACCGGATGCCGCGCGGCCTGGTCTACATGCACCACGCGCAGGACCGCACCGTCGGCGTGCCGCTCGCGGAGAAATCGGGCAGGCGCGGCGGCATCCATAACTCGCTGACCCGGCTGATCCTCAAGCCGAGCCATCTGATCGGCGGCTACGCGCAGTTGTGCTGGGGCTTCAACTACCTCGGGCCGACGGGCAACCAGCGCGACGAGGTCACCGTCATCCGCCGCCGCGAGCAGAAGGTCGGGTACTGACACATGCGCCCCATGGCCCAGATCGCGATGGTGATGAACCTCGACAAGTGCATCGGCTGCCACACCTGCTCGGTGACCTGCAAGCAGGCGTGGACGAACCGGTCCGGGGTCGAGTACGTCTGGTTCAACAACGTCGAGACCCGGCCCGGCCAGGGCTATCCGCGCCGGCACGAGGACCAGGAGACCTGGCAGGGCGGCTGGGAGCTCACCCGGAAGGGGCGGCTGAAGCTCAAGGCCGGCGGCCGGGTGAAGAAGCTGGCGAACATCTTCGCGAACCCGGTGATGCCGACGATCCAGGACTACTACGAGCCCTGGACATACGACTACCGCAACCTGACCGACGCCCCGGCGGGCGAGGACTTCCCGACCGCCCGGCCGCGCTCGCTGGTCTCCGGCAGGCCGATGGACAAGGTCGAGTGGTCCGCGAACTGGGACGACAACCTCGGCGGGATGCCCGAGCACGGCGACCTGGACCCGGCGGTCGAGGCGGTGCGCCGGAAGGTCGGCGACAAGGTCAAATACGAGTTCGAACAGACCTTCATGTTCTACCTGCCGCGGATCTGCGAGCACTGCCTCAACCCCGCGTGCGTGGCGAGCTGCCCGAGCGGCGCGATGTACAAGCGGGCCGAGGACGGCATCGTGCTGGTCGACCAGGACCGCTGCCGGGGCTGGCGGATGTGCGTGACCGGCTGCCCGTACAAGAAGGTGTACTTCAACCACCGCACCGGCAAGGCGGAGAAGTGCACGCTCTGCTACCCGCGCATCGAGGTCGGGCTGCCCACGGTCTGCTCGGAGACCTGCGTCGGGCGGCTGCGCTACCTCGGCGTCATGCTGTACGACGCGGACAAGGTGCTCGAGGTCGCGACCACTCCCGACCCGACCGACCTCTACGAGGCGCAGTTGCGCGCGTTCCTCGACCCGCAGGACCCGGCCGTGCGCGCGGCGTGCGAGCGGGCCGGGATCTCGCACGACTGGATCGAGGCCGCGCGCCGCTCCCCGGTGTACGCGCTGATCAGCCGGTTCCGCGTCGCACTGCCGCTGCATCCGGAATACCGCACCGTGCCGATGGTCTGGTACATCCCGCCGCTCTCCCCCGTCGTCGAGGCGCTGGCCGACACCGGCTTCGACGGCGAGAGCCAGGCGAACCTGTTCGGCGCGATCGACGCGCTGCGCATCCCGGTCGAGTACCTGGCCGAGCTGTTCACGGCGGGCGACCCGAAGCCGGTGGACGCCGTGCTCCGCAAGCTCGCCACGATGCGCACCTACATGCGGGGCGTGAACCTGGGCGGCGCGGGCGACCCGTCGCTGGCCGAGGCCGTCGGAATGAGCGAGACGGAGATCGAGGAGCTGTTCCGGCTGCTGGCCATCGCCAAGTACGAGGACAGATACGTCATCCCCACCGCGGCCGTCGCGGAGGCCCAGCGGCTCGACGAATCAGCCCTCGACGCCGCGTGCAGCCTGGACTACGAGGGCGGCCCCGGCATGGGCGGCGGACCGTTCGGCGCGGGCTCGGGGATCGGCCTGACGGATCCGGTCGCGGTGGAGAACTTCCACGCGCTGCGGGAGCGCCAGACCGCCGACGAACCCGCCTCGGGCACGGAGGCGGCGAGCCGCAAGCGCGTCAACCTGCTGAACTGGGACGGCAACGGCAAGCCGGACGGCCTGTTCCCGGCGCGCAGCGGCTCCGCATCCGATGCGGCATCGGACGCGGAGGACCGGTCATGAGGCTGGCCGGGCTGCGGAATCGGCGGCAGGCGGATGCGCGGGACACGGCGCTGATCCGCAAGGCCGCGTCGATCTGCCTGAGCTATCCGGACATCGCGTTCTCGGCGCGGCTGGCCCTGGTCGAGCGGGCGGTGGACGACCTCGACGACGCGGCGGCCGCACCCTTCCGCCGGTTCGTCGCGTTCGCCGGGCCGCAGGACTCGTACGACCTGGCCGCCGCATACGTGGAGACCTTCGACCAGCGCAATCGCGCGTCGCTGTACCTGACGTGGTGGACGGCCGGGGACACCAGGAACCGGGGCGAGGAGCTGGTGAAGTTCATCGCGGCGTACCGGGAGGCGGGCTACGAGTACGGCGGCGAGGAGCTGCCGGACCACCTGCCCGTCGTGCTCGACTTCGCGTCCTGCGGCGGCGAGTACGCGGCGGAGATCGGCGGCGCGCTGCTCGGCGAGTACCGCGGCGGGCTCGAGAAGCTGCGCGAGTCGCTGGCCCGGGCCAAGCGCGATTCCTACGCCGACCACGCCGCCGCGCTCGTCGGCGCGGTGCTCGCGACCGTCCCGCCGACCACCCCCGGAGGCCACCGATCATGACCACTCCCGGCCTGCTGCTGTGGGGCGTCGCCCCGTACGTCGCGCTGGTCCTGCTGATCGGCGGCACGGCGTGGCGGCACAAGTACGACCGCTTCGGCTGGACCACGCGCTCCTCGCAGCTGATGGAGTCGCGGTTCCTGCGCTGGGCGAGTCCGCTCTTCCACTACGGCATCCTCGGCGTGATCGCGGGCCACCTGCTCGGCCTGCTGCTGCCCGAGACGTGGACCGCGAAGATCCACATCGACGAGCACACATACCACGAGATCGCACTGATCGGCGGCGTCCCGGCCGGGATCGCGGCGCTGCTCGGCCTGGCGTTCCTGATCGCCCGGCGGCGCGTGACGAAGACGGTCTTCCGCGCGACGACGACCAACGACAAGGCCATGTACGTGGCGCTCGCGGCCGCGCTCGCCCTCGGCCTGAGCGCGACGCTGTGGAACATCGGCTCGCCGGTCTACGACTACCGTGAGGGCGTCTCGCTCTGGTTCCGCGGCCTGTTCACGCTGGACCCGCGGCCGGAGCGGCTGCAGGCGGCGCCGCTGATCTTCCGCGTGCACGTCGGGGTCGGGATGCTGCTGATCGCGATGTTCCCGTTCACCCGGCTCGTGCACGCCTTCAGCGCGCCGATCATGTACCTCGTTCGGCCGTACATCGTCTACCGGGCCCGCGCCACCGGCCAACTCGCCACGCGCGCGGCGCGGCCGGGCTGGGAGACGACCGAGGTATGACGGTGATCTGGGTCATCGTCGGCGTGGCCGTGCTGGCGATCCTCGCGCACATAGTCGTGGCCCGGCGCGCGGCGGGCCACGAGGAGCACCCGCACCACGAGGCGGCGGCGACGGACTACGTAAACGTGCTGGTCTCGGCGGTCTACCTGCTGCTGATCGCGTTCATCATCGTCGTGCTCTGGCAGCGGCAGGAGGACATCAACGCGGACGTGCGCGCCGAGGCCTCGGATCTCAGCCAACTGACGTGGATCGCGCACCGGCTGCCGGGGGCCGACCACGCGATGCTGCACACGGCCGTCGAGGACTACACGACCGCCGTCCTGGCGCACGAGTGGCCGGCGAACACGGCGGCGGACACCGCGCCCGCGTGGCAGGCCTCGCAGAACGCGATCTCGCACCTGGCGACGACGTTCAGTCTCGACGAGCAGACGACGCTCCGGGACCAGGCCATCGCGCTGGTCGCCGACGTGCAGCAGAACCGCGCCGACCGCCTCGCGAAGTCCGCACAGGGCCTGCCCGGGCCGCTGCTCGCGACCTTCGCCATCGTCTCGGCGGCGACCGTGCTGCTCCCCTACCTGCTCAGACCCCGGATCCGCGCGCACAGCGTGATCGGCCTGACGGTCTCGGTCGGCCTCGTCGTCGCCTCGGCATGGCTGGTGCTCGACCTGCTCCGACCGTACGACGGCCTGCTCGCGGTCAGCCCGGAGCCGCTGCGCAACGTGCTGACACAGCTGTCGATCGTCTCCTGATCCGTCTGCCCCGGTACGCCGGACGGATGATCACACTCCGCGCCACGGGTGTCGGGCCGGATCACACGGCACCGGTCCTGCTAGATCTGGATCGTGATGATGGCCGCCACTGGTGTGCATGCGACCGTTGCCGTGCATGCCGCGACCGTGCCGCGTGAAGGCGGCGCTGGCCCGCACTCGCTCGGCCTCAGCGTCGCGACCGACACCCTGCCCGGCACGGCCGCCACCCGCTACGCCGTCCCCGCCGCGGCCCCGGTCGTCGTCCGCTACACGCTGGTCAACGACAGCGAAGCGGGGATCCTGAACCTGCGCATCACCGACCCGGATGTGCCGGACGCCGCGATCTCCTGCGCCGGCGGCACCGCGCTCCTCCCGCCGCTGGCCAGCCGCACGTGCACCGCCACCGTCCCGGCCGCCGACGGAAGCCGCGTCCGCACCGTGCACGCCTCCGGCACGCTCGCCTGGTTCGGGACGGAGACCACGGCCAGCGCCGCGACCGGCTACGTCGGCTATCAGGCCTCGCTGAACGTGCAGGAACTCGTGGCGGGCGGCAGCACCGATCCGAGCAAACCCGACTCGCTCACCGTCGGCGCCCCCGTCCCGATCAGCTATCAGATCACGAACACCGGCGACGTCCCCCTCGACGCCCTGACGCTGCACAGCACGCTGAACGGAACCGGCGGCTGCCCCACGTCCGCCCAAACACTTGCGCCCGGCGCCCACGTCGTCTGCACCCTGGCCCCGCACGCCGCGACCGGCCTGCACGTCGACACCGTCGTCGCCAGCGCCACCCCGCAGCTCACCGTCCTGAGCGGGAACGGAGGCCTCGCGGCGGCGCCTCCGGTCCAGGCCAGCGATCAGGGTGCCTACATCGGCGTGGCACCGGCCAGCGCGGTGCCGGTGACGGGTGCGGATCACGGCAATCGGCCGGCCGGCGTGAGCCACGGCGGCAGCGCGAGTGCGGCCGCCGGCGGAACCGGTCACGGCAGCGGCGGAGCGGGCGGTTCCAGTGGGGGCGACGGCGGGATCGGAGCCGGCGGCGGATCGTCCTCGGCGCCGCAGCAGACCGGTCCCGGACTGGCGTTGAAGGGCAGGGTGCCGGAGGCTCGGGCCGGGGCGGGATTTCCTCTCCTGCTGCGGCACGCACGGCATTCGCTGCCGTGGCTGATGCTGGTGTTCCTGGTGGTCCTGGTACCGGTGATCGTGCGGTTGGCGCGGGGGAACAGCTCCGCCGGGCGCTGACGGGGCGCCGAGGGGTCTTGACGGCTCGGTTCCGGGAGCCTAATCTCCCGGTTGCCGTTAGGAAAGTTTCCTAACGATACGCGCACAGCCACACCTCTCCGGAAGGACCCACATGGCCCGTGGTGTTCGCAAGGTTCTGATCGGCATATGCACCGTCGGACTGCTGCCCGCCGGCGCCGCCACAGCCGGCATACTCGCTTCGGCGTCGTCCGCCGCCGCGGCCACGACCGCGTTCCCCACGCACTACTCCGCCCCGTACCTGCAGATCTCGAGCTCCGACGCCGGGGACATGTCCGCGGACATGAGCGCGAGCGGGGACAAGTTCTACACGCTGGCGTTCCTCACCCCGCAGTCCGGCTGCACGCCGGAGTGGGAGGACAACGGCGACTCGCTCGGCGCCTTCACCTCGCAGGTCAGCTCGCTGCAGTCGGCGGGCGGCAACGTGATCATCTCGTTCGGCGGCGAGGCCGGCGGCGAGCTCGCGCAGACCTGCACCTCGGTCTCCAGCCTGGAGGCCGCGTACGCGAAGGTCGTCAGCACCTACAAGGTCACCCGCCTGGACTTCGACATCGAAGGCAGCGTGCTCGACGACACCACGTCGAACTCGCGGCGCGACCAGGCGCTGGCCGAACTGCAGGCGGCCGACCCGTCGGTGCAGATCGACTTCACCATTCCGGTCGACCCCACCGGCCTGGAATCCGACGCGACCGCGCTGCTGAAGGACGCCAAGAGCAAGGGCGTCGCCGTCAACCTCGTCAACATCATGACGATGGACTTCGGCGACGGCCAGAACGCTCTGAACGACGCCGAGTCCGCCGCGAAGGCGACGGTCGGCCAGCTCGAGAGCATCTACGGCGTCTCCTCGTCGGCGGCCTGGGGCATGCTCGGCCTCACCCCGATCGCCGGGCAGAACGACGACAACGAGGACTTCACCACCTCGAACGCGTCCACGCTGGAGTCCTTCGCGGCCTCGAACGGCGTGCAGGAGCTGGCGTTCTGGGAGGTCGACGGGTACGACAAGCCGGACGGCTACGCGTACTCGAAGATCTTCCAGAAGATCACCAGCAGCTCCTCGGGCGGCGGCAGCACGAGCTTCCCGTCCGGCTACCACCAGCTCGTCGTGCAGAACAGCGGCGACTGCGTGGACGTCAGCGGCGGCAGCACGGCGAACGGCGCGGCGATCGACCAGCTGGCCTGCTCGAGCGGCGCCACGAAGCAGGAGTTCCAGTTCGTGCCGGTCTCCGGCGGCTACGGCGAGCTGGAGAACGAGAACAGCGGCAAGGACGTCGTCGTGCAGAGCGCGTCGACGACCAAGGGCGCCCTGGTCATCCAGTACACGCAGAACGGCACCTCGAACGGCCTCTGGCTGCCGGTCGAGCAGTCCGACGGCACCTGGAGCTTCAAGAACCAGAACAGCGGCCTCTGCCTGGACCAGGCGGGCGCCGTGACCACGTCGGGCGTCCAGTTCGACCAGTGGACCTGCAAGTCCGGGACCGGCAACAACCAGGACTTCGCGACCAAGTAGGCGAAGAACGCGCACGAAACAGCGAACGTCCCGCCCACCGCTGCCCGCGGCGGGCGGGACGTTCCGCGTTCAGGCCGGTCAGGACCGGTTCGAACTGGTTCGAACCGGTTCGGACCGGTTCGGACCGGCTCAGGAGGCGAGGCTGCGTTCGGCGGACTCGACGATGTTCGTGAGCAGCATCGCGCGCGTCATCGGCCCGACGCCGCCCACGGCCGGGGACATGGCGCCCGCGACTCCGGCCACGTCGGGGTGCACGTCGCCGAGGATGCCCTCGACCGTCCGGGTGAGGCCGACGGACAGCACCGTGGCGCCGGGCTTGATCCAGTCCGGCTTGACCAGGTGCGCCACGCCCGCGGCCGCCACGACCACGTCCGCGACCCGAGCGTGCGCCGCGACATCCTGCGTAGCCTCGTGGCACAGCGTCACCGTGGCATGCTCGGAGGGCCGGGTCAGCATCAGCCCGAGCGGACGGCCCACGGTGATGCCGCAGCCGATCACGCAGAACTGCCGCCCGGTGATCGGCACGTTGTTGCGCCGCAGCAGGTCGATGATGCCGCGCGGGGTACACGGCAGCGGCGCGTCCGCGACCAGCACGAGCCGACCGAGGTTCGTCGGATGCAGCCCGTCCGCGTCCTTGGCGGGGTCGATCAGGTCGAGCACCTGGTGCATGTCGATGTGCGGCGGCAGCGGCAACTGCACAATGAAGCCGGTACACGCCGGATCCGCATTCAGCCGCAGCACCTCGGCCTCAACGTCGGCCTGCGTAGCGTCGGCAGGCAGCTCCACGCGGATCGAGGCAATCCCGACCTGCTGGCAGTCGCGGTGCTTACCCGCCACATACGAGCGGCTACCCGGATCATCGCCGACCAGGATCGTGCCCAGGCCAGGCGCGATGCCCGCCGCCTTGAGCTTCTCGACGCGAGTGGCCAGCTCACGCTTGATCTCGGCCGCGGCGGCCTTGCCGTCCAGGAGAGTCGCGGTCTTCATGATTCACATTTTCTCACGAGACCGAGACAGTCCCGAACCGCAGCCGGAAACTGCTGGAAGGTGGTGACGTGGGCCCGCCTGATCCTGCGGTTGGAAGGTCGGCCCTACCTACGCCGCCGCCACTGCGCTCGTTCCCCGTTCCGCAACGGCAGCTACGTCCGGGCCGATTACCTACTACTTACCCCGCCCACCCGCCCTAGCCTTCGGCCCGCTACCTCCACCCCCTCGTCGCTGGCGCTCCTCAGTCACTACGTCCGCGAGCCTTCGGCGTTCTCGTGATGAAGTCGTGTGGTCCGGCTGCGGTTACCAGCCCATGTCGTTGGCAACCTCGTGTTGAGCGGCGGCGATCTCCTGCTCGGTGGGCTCACGTTCACCACGGGAAGATCAGCGTTCACGACGTCCATGATGCCCGCCTCGGCACGACGAAGAGTCGAGATGCCCCGCAGCCCCGCACTGGAAGTGGATATTCAGGCGACGACGGGCGGCACGTGTGTCAAGGTTCGAAAGTGGAGATCTCCAACATCAGACGTGCGATCGCGGCAGTGACCTCGATTGCCACGTCTCGCGGCTTGCCGGCCAGCGACGCGATCGTCCTGCACAACTCGAACAAGCTGGCGTTGCGGCTGACGCCGTGCGATGTCTTTGCCCGGGTCGCCCCTGAGGGACAGGAGGTCGCCGAGTTCGAAGTCGAACTCGCCCAGCGGCTTGCCGGGGTCGGAAGTCCGGTGTGCCCCTTAGAGCCCCGGACGGATCCGCGCGTGTACCAGCGCGATGGCTTCGCCGTGACGCTGTGGACCTACTACGAGCCTGCGGTGTCTGGCGTCTCACCAATCGACTACGCCACGTCGCTGGAGCAGTTGCACGTCGGCATGCGCAAGGTCGACATCGCGAGCCCGCGGTTCACGGACCGGATCGAGGAGGCGCAGGAGATCGTCGCCACCCCACGTCTCTCGCCGGAACTCCCCGACGCGGACCGTGTCTTCCTCGGCGGCAGACTCGCGAATCTGCGACACGCGATCGAGAACCGGGGCGCCGCGGAGCAGCTACTCCATGGCGAGCCTCATCCAGGCAACGTGCTCAGCACCAAGGACGGCCCGCTGTTCATCGACCTGGAGACGTGCTGCCGCGGACCGATCGAGTTCGACCTCGCCCACGCTCCCGAGGCAGTCTTCGAGCACTACCCGAACGTCGACCAGGAACTGCTGAACGACTGCCGACAGCTCATCCTCGCCATGGCCGCAGCATGGCGCTGGGACGTCGGCGACGAGTTCCCGAATGGAAGGCGCTTCGGTGAGGAGTTCCTGCGCGCATTGCACGACGGTCCTCCCTGGCCGACACTCGACTCGATCAGCCGGGAGCCATAGTGAGAACACTTGATGAGTTCGTTCCGGTCCTGGGTGACGCGCCGAAGCGGGGGGAAGGGGCGTTGATCGCGGCGATCGGCCAGTTCTGGTCCGTCACGTTGCCGACCGACTTCGCGGACGTCGCGGGCACCTACGGCGACACGACTATCTCGGGATACCTCTACCTGTGCGGCCCCCGAACCCTTGAATCGTACGCAGCGCAGATGGGGCCGCTTCTGGAGAAGTCATCCACGGTGCCATACACCGTGCTGCCCACGCTGGGTGGCGCCCTCTTGTGGGGCAACACCCTCGAGGGCGACCAGCTGTTCCTCGTGCCTCACGAGAACGACACATGGACGGTGTCGGCATTCCGCCGTAACTGGCATGACTTGATCGACACCGACATGTGCTTCAGTGATTGGCTGTACCTCGCTCTTACTGGCGGAACCGCGACCGACTGGCTCCCTGAGTGGGGTCCTCTGCCTCATGCCATCGAGCGGCTTGAGTAACGTCCGAGGGGTGAGGCAGAGTCGACCGGCCACAACCCGCCGAACGTAAGACGTTCCGCCCCGGAGGAAGGAATGAGTGCCATGCCGGAACAGCCACGGCCGATGCCGCCGTATCGGCCCGGGGACCCTCCGCCGTCCGAGGACGAATGCAATGGCATTGACAACGGACCGTGCCGGTCGTTCGCGCCGATGGAGTGGCCGTGGGAGGACCGGTGTCGGAAATGCGGTTACCAGCACCGGTGATGGCTACTTGTCACAGCGCAACCTGAGACCGACAACGCCGCAGGCTCGCGGACGTAGTGACCGAGGAGCGCCAGCGACGAGGGAGCGTAGGTAGCGGGCCGAAGGCTAGGGCGGGTGGGCGGGGTAAGTAGTAAGTAATCGCCCCGGACGTAGCCGCCGCCACGAAGCGAGGAACGAGCGTAATGGCGGCGGCGTAGGTAGGGGCGAATACGGATCGCAAGCCCCCGACGTGAACCGGGCCGAGCGCACACCGGGCGCACTCTATTGCCACCGCCGCTGCGCGTTCCTCAGCTCCCCGCGCCGGCTACGACGTTTCCCCGGCTGTCGTAGCCGGTGATCTGGGTGAAGTCTCGGGCGCTTGTCACGAAGGCCTGTCCGCCGATCCACACGACGTATGCGCCGATCGAGGGTGAGCCGGGCAGCGCGACTACGGTGGCGTTGAATAGGTGTCCGCGGATCTTCAGGGAGACTTTGGCGACGTCGCCGCTGACGAAGCCGATCGCTACCTGCTGGCCGGTGGCGGTGGTGGTGTTCTTGATCAGGTTCGGCGCGAGCGCGGTGGGCTTGGTCGCGGAGAGCCCGGGCGGGCGGGCACCGCAGGTGATCATGCTGCCTGTTTTGCCGCCGCCCACGGTGGCGGTTCCGTAGCAGATTCCGGGTCCGGCCCGCCATGCGACGGCGTCGAGGGTGAATCCTGCCTGCGGGTTCGGCCGCGAGTCGATGATCGTGACGTGGCCGCCGCCCGCGAGGATCTGGTCCAGGTCTAGTGTTTTCCAGGGGCTGGCCGTTTGTGCTGGGCCGACGACCGGCGCGGGCGACGACGTGCCCGGGGCCAGGTACGCCGCTGAGACTCCGAGGACGCCGACCAGTGCCGCCGCTACGGCCCCCGCGAGTGCTCTGCGGTTGCGGCGGATGCGTCGGCCGCCGGTCACTGCCGCGTCGAAGTCGATCGTCAGGACGCGCTCGTCGCGGAAGTGGAGGTTCACGGGGAGCGGCGGCTGGTCTTCGAGCTCGGATTCACTGCTCATGGTCTCTTCCCTTCCGGCGCGAGGTGCTGGTCTTCACGGAGCTTGGCGAGCGCGCGGAAGACGGTCGTGCGGACGGTCGCGGCCGCGACGCCGAGTTCGAGCGCGATCTCGTCGGTGGTGAGGTCGTAGAAGTACTTGAGGGCGACCGCCGCGCGTTCCCGCTGCGTCAGGCGGCCGAGGGCACGCAGCACGGCGTCGCGTTCGGCGTTCTCGTCCGGGAGGCTCGCGGGGGTGGCGTAGTCGGCGGACTGCTCGACCGGCGATTCCTTCCACGTGCCGCGCCGCCAACGGTCCCGGTGGCCGTTGACGATGCAGCGCCGCGCGTACGCCTCCGGGTGGCCGGTCCGCAGCTTCGGCCAGGAGGCGAACACCTTGGCGTACGCGTGCTGGACCAGGTCCTCGGCGTGACCGAGATCCCTGGTAAGCAGCTCGGCGAACTTGATCAGCCTGGTCTGCGAGCCCACCACGAAGTCGCGGAACTCGCCGACGGCCACCTCGTCCAGTGCTCTGCGCACCTGCCCCCCTCCCGATCCGCACGGCGGCCCGGCTGCAGCCGCTCCACCCCTAACAAACGCAGCCGCGGCGGCGAGTGTTCTATGCGGATTCGAGGAGTTGCTTCAGGCGCGTCAGATCGGCCTGGACGAGGGCGGCGTCGCGGTCGAAGTCCTCGTCGGTCATGTCGGGGGTCCGGCGCAGGGTGAAGACGATCTCGCTGCCCTCGGCGTTGGCGACGACGCGCAGCGGGTTGTAGACGACCTCGCCGGTCGGCAGGATCACGTTGTGGTCCAGGACGCCGTAGTCGTTGTGCGGGGCGAACTCCAGGCCCAGGCGTCCCGAGCCGGTCTCGACCCACCAGGTGCCGCCCTCCTCGGTGACGCCGGTGCCGAGGCCGGAGGCCCATTCGGGCAGGTGCGCCGGGTCGCTGGCGTACGCGTAGACCTCGCCGAGGGGACGTTCGATGCGTTCGCTGATCTGCTTCGATTCGAAGGTCATGGGGCCAGTCTGCCGGAACCCCGCGTGGTCCGAGTTCCCGCGCTCGCGGCCTCCTGCTGGTGCTTCTCCTTGATGCGCACGCCCTCCCGGCGCACCTCGGCCTGCGTCTCGCGCTCCCGGCGCAGCCAGTCCGGCACCTCCGCCTTGAGCGCCTCGATCTGCTCGGTGGTGAGCGGCTCGGTGACGCCGCCGCGGGCGAGTCCGGCGATGGAGATGCCGAGCTTGGCCGCGGCCACCTGCCGCGGGTGCGGGCCGTGCGCGCGCAGGTCGGCCAGCCACGCGGGCGGGTCGGCCTGGAGCGCGTTGAGCTCGTCGCGCGAGACGACACCCTCCTGGAACTCGGCGGGGGCGGCCTGGAGGTGGATGCCCAGCTTCTTCGCCGCGGTCGCGGGCTTCATCGTCTGGGGGGTCTTCTGCGACTTCATGGGGCCAACATTAGCGGCCGTCCACGCCCGCCCCGTCTAGCGCGCGTACGGGTCGTCGAACACGAAGCGGAATCCGTCCGCGTCCTGCCGCTCGAAGTAGTACATGGCGCCGGGTGCCCGGTCGGCCGGCGACCTGCGCGGGAACGCGGTGAGCGCGCGCTCGGCCTGCGGATTCCCGGCCCGCCGGACGGCCGCGTGGAACTCGGCGTCGGGGTCGGCGCCGATCAGTTCGGCCGCCCGGTAGAGCAGCGCCATCGGGGCGACGACCTCGCGCGCGTCGTCGGTCAGGGCGCAGGCCAGCGCCGTGCCGGTGAGCCCGTCGCGGATCATGGCCGGGTCCTTCGCGCGCACCGCGAGGCTCGCCGCGCGCTCGCCGAACACGGCCAGGACCTGCGCCGCGAGCACGGCGTTCTCCCGCAGTCCGTCGCCCGCGGCGGCGAACTCGGCGGGGCCGGAGAGCGCGCTGAGGAAGCCGCGCACGTCGGTGTCGAGCGGGTCGGGCAGCGGGCGCCGGCCGTAGCCGCCCGCGATCCTGCGGTTGCCGAACACGGCCGGGATCGGGGTCAACGAAGACACCTCCGGGATCAGGGGGCGGGCGGGAGCAGGTAGTAGCCGTGCCAGGTATACCCGGCGTTCGTGAACATCCGCAGCTCCCGCGCCGTCACGGTCTCGCGGCCCTTCGCGACGTCCCACAGGTTCTCGAACTTGAGCGGGGAGACGACGTAGACCGGGTTGCCCGCGGCGACGTGCCCGTTGACCCAGTCGTCGTTCTTGGCGATCGTCCAGTCCGGGATGTCGAGCACGTCGTGTCCGGGCCAGCCGATCGCCTCGGCCGTGTCGGTCTGCCGCCCGACCACCGCGATCGGCTTGCCCGCGAGGTCGGGCCGGCCGGCGAACGGGTCGTACGCGGCGAGGCCGAGCGGGTCGATCCGGCGCAGCGGGTTGAGCACGTACGCGTGCGGGTTCGGCGCCGCGACCAGGCCGAGCGGGTCAGGGGTGAGATACGCGGCGGTGGCGGGGTCGTAGTAGCGGTAGAGGTTGTAGTAGAGGCCTGTCTCGGGGTCGTGGTACTGGCCGGGTTGCCGCAGCGGGCACTCGATCGCCGAACCGGGCGCCGGGGCCACGCCGCCCCACAGTGTCTGGGCGCTGCGCCAGGCGATCCGGCCGTCCGGGCTGACGAGTTCCTGCGGCGTGCCGACGAGGTCGGTGACGATGGCGTGGAACTCGACGTCGATGTCGGCCTGCGGCGCGCCGGCGGCCCACGAGCGCCTGGTCTGCGCGGCCGGTGCCGCGGTGCCGGGCTCGTAGTCCCAGGTCAGCGTGGTGACGCGGCCGTCGCGCTGCCGGGTCTCCTCGGCCAGGTCGAAGCCGTCCCAGGCGAACCAGACCGTCTCGGCCGGGCCGCCGTCCGCGCCGAGCAGGGTCTTCGCGACGCGGCGGCCGAGCGCGTCGTACGTGTACTGCCATTCCCGGCCGCCCGGCGTGCCGACCGCGACGAGCCGGTCCTCGTCGTCCCAGGTGTACGCGGTCGTGCGCTGCTGCCCGGAGAGCGTGCGGCGGGTCCGGCGCACGAGGCGGCCGGACGCGTCGTGCTCGTAGACAGTGCGTCCGGCGCGGCGGATCAGGGTGCCGACGTGCTCGCGCTCGCCGATCGACTCCTCGTCGCCGGTCAGCGCCGGGTATTCGGCCTCTGCGACGTTGCCGGACGCGTCGTAGGCGTACCGCTCCTGCCAGCCGTCGCCCGCGACACCGGTCACCCGGCCGCCGGGGCTGAGCGCGTAGGTCCGGCGCCCGCCGCGCAGCCGGTCGGTGACCTCGACCGGGAAGCCGTCGGCGCGGTAGCGGTAGTCGCGTTCCTGGATCTGGCGCCAGGATCCGGGCTGGTCGTAGGTCCACACGCCCTGCGCGGCGAGTCGGCCGAGTTCGTCGTACGTCTTGGTGAGCGCGGCGGCCGGGCCGAGGCTGCGGTTCGTCTCGCGCCCGGCCTCGTCGTAGCTGAACTGGAGCGCGCCGCCGGTGCCGGTGAGCGCGAGCGGGTCGCCGGTCGGGTCGTGCGTCCAGCGGGAGACGACGCCGCCCGGCGTGGTGCGCGAGATCCGGCGCCCGGCAGCGTCGTACTCGCTGATCAGGGCCCTGTCGTTGAGCGTCTCGCCGAGCACGCGGCCGAGCGGGTCGCGCGCGTACTCCAGCACGGTGCCCGGACCGTCGGCGCGGGTGAGCCTTCCGGCCGCGTCGTACGCGTACTGATAGACATCCTGGCCCGCGGTCCGCCGCGTGACCTGACCGAGCAGGTCGCGCTCGAACTCCACGGACTGACCCGCCGCGCCGTGCTGCGCGACGAGTTGCCCGGCGGCGTCCACGGTGTAGTCGCGGCGCACGCCGTTGAAGTCGGTCTCCGCGACGAGCCGCCCGGCCGCGTCGTACTCGTAGCTCCAGGTCCGCTCCCCCGGCCCGGTCACGCCGCTCAGCCGCAGCTGCGCGTCATACGAGAACTGATACCGCACGCCGTCCGGGGTGGTGCGCGCGACCATGACGTCGAACGGGCCGCGCTCGTACGCCGTCGCGGAGCCCGCCGGACCCACGTGGGACAGGACGTTGCCCTCGGCGTCGTACGTCCAACTATCGCTCGATCCGTCGGCGTAGTGCCGGGCCAGTGGTCGGCCCTGCGCGTCCCAGGCGAGCCGGGTCGTGGTGCCCGCCGGATCCACCACCTCGACGACGCGGCCGAACAGGTCGCGCCGCAGCCGGGATGTGCCGCCGCGCGGGTCGGTGTACTGAACCGGCAGGCCCGCCTTGTCGCACACGTAGGCCGTGGTGTTCCCGAGCGGATCGGTCATCGAGGTCAGCGCGCCGCGTTCGTCCCGGCCGTAGCGCGTGACGGCCCCGGTCGGATCGCAGACCTCGATCAGCGCGCCGCGTTCGTCGTACGTGTACTGCCATACCGTGCCGTCCGGGCCGGTGGCGGCGATCGGCAGCCGCCGCTCGTCGTACACGACGCTGACCAGGCTGCCGTCCGCGCGCCGGATGCGCACCGCGTCGCCGGACGGGTCGCGCTCGATCCGGGTCGTGCGGCCGAGCGGGTCGGTGGATTCCAGGACCTCGCCGTAGCGGTCCTTCTCGGTGAGCGTCTCGCCGCCGAGCGGGTCCACCACCTTGACGATCTGCTGCCGCTCGTTCCAGTGGTGCACGGTGACCGCGCCGAGCGCGTCGGTCTGCGTCGTCGTGCGCGCCGCGAGGTCGTAGTCGAGGGTGACGTTCAGGTAGCCGTCGTTGCCCTCGGCGTGCGAGACGCGGCCGTCCTCGCGGTAGTGGTAGCGGTACTCATAGCCGTTGCGGTCGGCCCAGCGCACGACGCGGTCATCGTCGTCGTACTCGAATATCAGGGGACGGTCGCTGTCCGGATGGCAGGTCTCGACCAGCCGTCCGGCCATGTCGTAGCCGAACCGGCGGATCGGCAGCTCGGGCCCGCCCGCCGGATCGACCAGGCCGATCGAGCCGATGCGTACGCCGCCGCGGGTGTCGACGGAGCCGAGCCGCAGGTGGTAGCCGCCGGAGTGGTAGACGTCGGTGGGCACGGCGTCGCCGTCGCTGATCACGGTGATCCGGTTGCCCGCGCGGTCGGTGACGGCGGCGAGCGGCCGGTACAGCTCGGGGACCGGGCCGCGCGGGAAGTGCAGGACGCGGCCGAGGTCGCCCTGCTCGATCCGGACGACGTCCTCCTTGCGGTCCCAGGTCAGCAGCCAGCGCGGGCCGTGCGAGGGCAGCACCTGCTCGCCGTGCACGGTGGGGACCGGGTAGTGCAGCACGCGTCCGTCGGCGGCGGCGAAGTGAACGCCGTCGTCGTCCGCCTGCACGCGCTGGTCCAGCGTGGACGACCACGTGACGCCGAACAGCCGTCCGTGCCGATATCCCGAGCCGTGCCGGCGTTCGAGCACCAGCGGGAGCGTGCCGGGTAGTCCGACGTCGCGCTGCGGCAGGAACATCTGGCCGGTGACCAGGTCGATCGGGTCGTCGGTGGCGCCGTCCGAACCGTCCAGCCTGGCCTGCTCGGCGGCCTCCGCGTCGGTCTCGGCGGCCATGTTCGGGGGCACGTCCTCGCCGCCCCCGCCGCCCTTCGGCAGGCCGCCGGCGTCCGGCTTGATGTCGCCCGCGGCCGAGTCCTCGGTGCCGTCCAGGCCGTTCATCACGTCGTGGAAGCCCTGGGTGTTCTTGGCCTCCCCCTCCAGCGTGCGGCCGAGATTGCCCTCCTCGGTGTCCGCGACCTTGGATATCAGGTTCCTGCTGATCGTCTGCGCGGAACTGTCGCAGGCCTCGGCGAGGTCCTTCGCAGCGGTCTCGGCCGTCTGCACCATGAATCGGCCCGACATCAGAAGCTCAACCCCGCCAGTCCGCTGCGCAACGTCTGCCCGTGCCCGATCATCGTGTCCGCGTGCGTCCGGAGCGTGGAGATCTGGGTGCGCACGGCGGCCTCGTCCAGGCTGAACCCGGTGCCCGCGCCGCCGCCCGCCGCGGACGTGCCGCCCCAGTCCAGGCCGGAGAGCATCTGCTGCACCTTCGCCATGAACGGCTTGAGCGCCGCCTCGATCACCTTGCCGAGGACGTACTGCTCCAGGTCCTGGATCAGCGACTGCGCGACCTTCTGACCTGCCTCGATGATGAGCGGCAGGGCGGCCTCCGCGATCCCGAAGGTGGCCACGGCGGCGGCCTGGTCGGCGAAGAACTCCACCGCCATCTCGACCAGCTGGACGATCGCCATCCCCTTCTGCACCACGATGTACGCGGCCCAGGCGTCCAGCGCGTCCGCCACGATCCCGGCGCCCTCGACGATCTCGCTCACGTGCGCGGACGACAGCTCGGCCCAGCCCGAGGCCATCTGCGCCGTGGACGCGCCCTGATGCGCCTGGGCGAGCTGGTGCACCGCGTCGGTGGCGTCCTGGTGCGTGCGTTCCACCGCCTGCCCGAATTCCCTGATGATGGACGCGAACTGGGATATCGAGTCCTCATTGATATAAGGCCACTCAATGCCGATCACATTGAGGAAGTTCACCAATGGGCCCGGAAGATCGTCTACCGCCATGAGCCACCACCCGCTTCTGGACGGACGCACCCTGATCGCGCACGCCCACCGCGTGCGCGCCTTTCCCCGTACGTGCTGCGCCCCAACGTAGTGACGCTCCGTCAGACGTGTCGAGACCCGGACCCGGCTTTACTCCGGCATTACCCTTCGCGGGTGATCACGGGTCATCACCGGTAGCCTGATCACGTGACCGGCACCGCAGCGACCTCGTTCCGCCTCGCGTACGTCCCGGGCGTGACCCCCGGCAAATGGGCGCGCACCTGGGCCGAACGGGTGACCGACGTGCCGCTGGACCTCAGCGCGATGAGCACCGGCGAGGCGGTCGCCGCGCTGCGCGAGGAGTCCGTGGACGCGGGCCTGGTGCGGCTGCCGATCGACCGTTCGGGGGTGCACGCGATCCCGCTCTACACGGAGGCGACGGTCGTGGTCGTGCCCAAGGACCACGAGGCGGCCGGGGTCGAGGAGGTCGCGCTCGCGGACCTGGCCGAGTACGTCGTGCTGCACCCGCTGGACGACAGCCTCGAGTGGGATTCGCCGCCCGGGACCCCCGCGAAGGAGCGCCCGGCCACCACGGAGGACGCGATCGAGCTCGTCGCGGCGGGCGTCGGCCTGCTCGTCGTGCCGCAGTCGCTCGCCCGCCTGCATCATCGCAGGGACCTGACGTACCGCACGCTGCTGGACGCCCCGCAGTCGAGCGTCGCGCTCGCCTGGTTGGAGGAGCGCACCACGGACCTGATGGAGGAGTTCATCGGGATCGTGCGCGGCCGCACCGTCAACAGCTCGCGCGGCCGGCAGCCGGAGCAGCCGAAGGCTCAGCAGAAGACGCAGCCGAAGGCCAAGACGGCGCAGGCGCACAAGAAGACGAACACGAACACGAACAAGCCGCGCCGCCGGGCACGCTGACCCGGCGGACGCGGCGTTCTCGATCCCTCGTCAGCAGGCGCCGTCGCTGTTCCAGGCACCCGAGGCGCCGCCCGGCACCTCGTCGTAGTTCCACTGGTCGGCGGTCCAGTTCTGGCCGTTGTACGAGACCTCGTCGCCCGAACTGTACGCCGTCGAACTGCTCCAGGCCGCCGCGCACGAACCGCCCGAACCGCCGGTCGACGACGTGGTCGGGCTGGCGCTCGCGGTCGGCGACGCACTGCCGGTGGAGGACGCGCCACCGCTGAAGGCCTGGAAGACCTGCGTGAACGCGCCCGAGTTCTGGGTCAGGCCGCTGCACGTCGAACTCGCCGTGGTCTGCCCGGGACAGCCGCCGTTGTCGCGGCCCTCCGCCCAGAACGAGAGCAGCGCGATCCCCTGCTGCGCGGCGTACGACTCGACCGTGGAGGCGTCGGCGAGCGTGAAGATCTCGCCGGACGAGTCGTTCTGGCCGATCATCGGGGTGTTGCCGAGCATGCCGTACGCGGCCGAGGAGGACACCCCGAACGCGCTGGCCACCTGGGACGCCGTCGCGTCGAGCGCCTGGTCCGCCGCGCTGCCCATCTCAGTGCCCGAAGTGCCGTAGTCCATCGTCATGATGTTGACGACGTCCGGGGTGAAGCCGTTGGAGTGCGCGTCGTCCAGCACGGTGACGCCGTCCGAGGTCAGGCCGGAGGGCAGCGCCGGGATCGTGTACGTGATCGACAGCGACTCACCGTTCGAGGACGCCCAGGAGCGCACGAGGGCGAGGGCCTGCGCCGTGCGCACCAGGTCCGCCGAGTTGGTGAGCTCGCTGGATTCGATGTCGAAGTCGAGGTGGGTGACGCCCATCGTGGTGACGACGGACTCGACCTGCGTCGCCATGGCGCTCGCGGAGGAGCACGTGTTCCCCAGGTCCGTGCCGTCGGTGTCGACGGTGTACCCGCCGAACGAGATGCTCACGTCGCCACCCTCGGCCTGCAGCGACGCGATCTGGGACTGCCAGCCGGACTGGTTCGGCAGCGACCACGCGCAGCCGGACCCGTCCACGAAGGCGAGCGTGAAGTACTTCGTGCCGTAGTCGGCGGCGACCGTGGTGAGCGTGGTGTTGCTCAGGCCGGTGTCCACGTAGGGGGCGAAGACGTGCGCGGGCCACGCGACGGCGGCCTGTGCGGGTGCGGCCAGGCTCACGGCGAGCCCGGCGGCCGTGCCGCCCGCGGCGAGGACGGCGACGGCGGAGCGGAGCAGGGCTTTCCTGCGACTGGAGAGGGGCATGGGTGGTCTCCCGGGAGGCGTGGGTGGGCCAAGCGGGTCCGCGCGGGATGGCGGACGGGCTTCGGGCATGCGGCGATCGCCGGACCGGACTGTGGGATTGGTCTGGACCAGATGGCCGTAGTGGTATAGACAACTCCCGTCGCACGAAGCTGTCAAGAGCCCGGACGCCCCTCGGATCACGCTGAACGGACCCGGCGGCTGTGGGAGGATCGCCGGGTGCGCGCCGTACCGATCTCCCCGGACCTGCTCGCCCGGCACGTGGCCGACGCCGTCACCGCGCTGCCCCGCGGCACCCGGCTAGCCGTGGCCCTCGACGGCGCCCCGCCCACCCGCACCGACGACCTCGCCGAACGCCTCGGCGCCGAACTGCGGCTGCGCGGCCGACCCGTCGTGCACGTGTCCACCCGCGACTACCTGCGCCCCGCCTCGCTGCGCCTGGAACTCGGCCGCGAGGACCCCGACATCTTCTACACCGACTGGCTCGACCTCAAGGCCCTGGACCGCGAGGTGCTCGCGCCGCTCACCGCGGACGGCACCGGCCACGTGCTGCCCCGCCTCTGGGACGCCGAAGCCGACCGCGCGCACCGAGCCGACTACGTGCACCTGGCCGAGGACGGCGTCCTCCTGCTCGAAGGCTCGTTCCTGCTGGGCGCGGGCCTCGACTTCGACCTCACCGTGCACCTGGCCATGTCCCCCGCCGCCCTGGCCCGCCGCACCGATCCCGCCCTCGCCTGGACCCTGCCCGCGTACGCCCGCTACGCCGACGAACAGGACCCGCTCAGCACCGCCGACATCGCCGTCCGCTGCGACGACCCGGCACATCCGGCATTGGTGACCAGGGGCTAAGCTCTGCGCGTGTCTCAGGAAGAATTCATACAGCCGCAGGTGGAGGCTTCCGCTCCGACGGCGTCGGCCGACCGCGCGGCGCGGGTCCGTCGGCGCCGCATCCAGGTCGCCGCCATCGCCTCGATCGTCGTGATCGCCGGGGTCGCGGTCTACCTCGTCGCGCGCACGTCGGCCTCGTCCACCGGCAGTCCCGACTCCGCGCTGCCGAAGAGCGCCGGCGGCCTGGTCCTGGAGACCGACGCCGCGTCGCAGGCCGAAGCCGCGAGCGTGGTCAAGAACGCCCAGGCCCTGAGCAGCCTCACCGGCGAGGTCGCCGGCGCCTACGGCCCCGCGGACGACGGCCGCTACACGATGGTCTTCCTGAAGATCCCGTACTCCGCGATGAGTTCCGCGCTGCAGAGCCAGGCCCAGGCCATGACGCCGAGCGCCCTCGTCTCGCAGATCTCCACCGGGTCAGGGCTGGAATACCCGCTCACGCGGCCGAGCGCGGAGCCCTCGGCCGCCCTGACCTGCGGCATGATGCAGATCAACAGCCAGATCATCCCCACGTGCTTCTGGGCCGACGACCGGGAGATCGCGATCGGCTACTTCTACGCGAAGTACCAGTTCACCTCGGCCACCGACACGCCGAAGGAGATGGACGCCCTCGCCATCGCCGCATCGAAGTCGTAGCGCCGCCCGCCGGGTAGCCTCGTCAGAATGCGCATCCTCTTCACGTTCATCGGCGGCAGCGGGCACTTCCGACCCCTCGTCCCCTTCGCCCGCGCGGCCCAGGCGGCCGGTCACACCGTCGCGGTGGCCGGTTCCGGGGGCCGATTCGAGGAGATCACCGCGGCGGGCTTCACCGCGTTGCGCACCAGCGAGCCGAAACCACGGTCCGCCGACGAGCCCGAACAGCGTCTCGAACCCGTCGACCTGGCCCGCGAGGAGCAGGTCATGCGCGACGGGTTCGCCGGGCGTGGTGCGCGCCGGCACGCCGAACTGCTCCGGGAGATCGCGCTCGACTGGAAGCCGGACGTCATCGTGCGCGACGAGGTCGACTTCGGCTCGGCCATCGCCGCGGAGACCCTCGGAATCCCGTGCGTGAACGTCATCGTGCTGCTGGCCGGCGGCCTGACCCGCAAGGACGTCATCCACGACCCGATCGCCGCCTTGCGCACGGAACACGGCCTCGCCCCCGACCCCGAGCTGACCAGGCTCAACGGCCAACTGGTCATCATGCCCGCGCCGCCCAGCCTCCGCGACCCCCGCTACCCGCTGCCACCCGACACCTTCTGGTGCGCGCCCGGCACCCGCGTACCCAACCGCGCACACCGCGCACCCTCAACCGTCGAGCCCCTGATCTACTTCACCCTGGGCACGCTCGACACCTACCGCGACGTCTTCGAACGTGTACTAGCCGCCCTCCGCGACCTGCCCGTCCGCGTCGTGGCCACCGTAGGACGCCAGCTGGATCCGGCATCGTTCGGACCGCAGCCGGACCACGTGCGCATCGAGCAGTTCATCCCGCAGGACGAGATCCTGACCGAAGCAGACCTCGTTATCGCCCACGGCGGCTCCGGCACCCTCATCGGCTCGCTGGCCCACGGCATCCCGTCCCTGCTGCTCCCCATGGGCGCCGACCAGCCCCACAACACCGGCCGCTGCGTAGAACTCGGCACCGCCCTCGAACTCGACCCGGTCACGTTCACTCCCGACGCCGCCGCCCGCGCCGTCACCACCCTGCTGCACGAAGCCACCTACCGCCAAGCCGCCCAGCGCATCCAGGCCGAGATCAACACCCTCCCCGAGCCCGCCGACGCCCTCCCCCTCATCGAGGCGCTCGCCTAACCCGCAGAGGCAAACGCGATCGCCGGAAGCACCCGATCCCACGTCGGCCGCGGCGGTGCCTGATGGCCCACCCCGTCCAGGACCAGGAACTCCGCCCCCGGGATCGCGTCGGCGAGCGCCGCGCCGTGCTCCGGCGTGAACATCGGATCGGCGGCGCCGTGGATGACGACGGTCGGCACGGACACGGCCCCGAGCAGCGCCCGCATGTCGCGCTCCGGCCGGTCCTTCTCCTGCTTCATCGCGTTGTGATTGCCGGTGGTACGCAGGTCGGGGCTCCGATCGTGGATCCGCGCGGCCGTCTCGCGCACCGCCGCCTCGTCGAAGCCGAGCGGCCCCGAGTGGACGCGGGCCCCGTGCACCAGATGCTCGATGACGGCGTCCCGATCGGCCCAATCAGGATCCTTCATCTCTCCGTAGGCGCGCAGCAACGGCTCCGTCAACGGGGGCAGATCCGCCGCGAACACCGGACTCGTGCTGATCAGCGCGACCGAGGCCAGCTTCTCGGCGTGGTCCACGGCCAGGAACTGCGCGAGCGCACCGCCCATCGACAGCCCCGCGACGTGCGCCCGACGACCGCCCCCGAACCGATCGATCAACGCCACGGCGTCGTCCAGCAGATCGTAGAAGCTGTAGTCGGGCGCACCGGGCGGATACGACACCGACCGGCCGGTATCGCGCAGGTCGTAGCGCACCACGAACCGCCCGAGCCCGGCCAGCGCCGTACAGAAGTCCGGCTCCCACGTCTCCATCGATCCCCCCGCCCCGGGAATCAGCAGAAGCACGGGATCCCCCCGGGGCGCCGAACGTCTCGACACAGAGCTCAATCCCGTCAACGCCCACCATCGTCTCGGTCATGAACCCCAACCTAGTAGGAATTCGCAGGTCGGCGCCTCAGCCTTTCCCGGCCACAGCCCCCAGCCCGGCCCCGACCCGCGAATCCCCCTTCCCCCTGGCCTCCGAATCCCGATCTGTCAGTCGTAGATGACCGGGCTCTGAACGTTGTCGTAGTAGCGCAGCGTTCCGCCGGCGTCGTAGGCCCAATACCCCTCCTGGACCACGTAGGTCCCGGAGTTCACGTCCTGGAGCGCCGAGAGGTAGTACCAGTTGTCGTTGTTGCCGGTGTTCACCCACCCGACGCACCCGTAGTTCACGGCCCACGCACCGGTGGCGACGTTCACCAGTTGCGCGCACGGGTCGATGCTGCGGCCGTGCGAGTTGACGCCGATCATCGCGTTGATGTGCGCGTTGTCCGTGTCCGAAAGCGACCAGCACGGAGCGAGCTGGACCCCGTTCGCATCCGGATTCGTGAAGGCCCGGCAGGCCACCGAGTCGGCGGACGCGGCCGGCGCGGCCACCATCACACCGCCGAGCGCCGAACCCAGGATCGCCGTCGTGGCGAGAATCTTCTTGATCACGTGAAGCTGCCTTCCAAGGTAAGAATTCGTCCCGCGGCCCCGGCTAGACGCCGAAACTCCAGTCGTTGTTGTAAGTCCCGCCGAGCCGCCCCGAATACCCCGGCGGATACGGCTCGCACGCCCCACTCTGCGGGCAGACGTACCAGGTCTGCGTCGTGTTGTTCACGAAGGCGGCCGCGTGGTCCGCCACACTCTGGCCGTAGCCCGAACCGTTCCCCCAGTTGCTGAACGTGTAGTTGCTCAGCCAGTAGTAGCCCGGCGACCAGTGCTCGTAGGAGCCCCACCCGTACTCCGGCGAGTTGAAGTACAGGCACGCACTCCCGCTCGGACACGCCTCACTCCCCGAAGGCCCCGCCGCGTACGCCGCACCCCCCGTCCCCAGCGCCGCGGCCACCGTCCCCGCCACCATCGCGAACGTGGCGATCTTCCGCTTCATCATGCCCCTCGAAATCAGTGAACTGACACACCGGCCCGGCGGTCCCCGACCCCCGTTCCGGCCGTGCCCCCATTCTCAGTTCACTGTCACCCGCCCGACCAGGCAGAACCACCGGCAGAAATCTTGCAGCGCCGCGCCGCGTACGGAAGTGATCAAGAGCCGCCGACGCCGCTCCAGAGGAACAGTCAGCCGGGGATGTACACCGTCAGCCATTCGGCGTCGCGGGGGCGGTAGCCGTGGCGTTCCCGCAGACCCGCGGCGATCGCGGGGACGTGGCCCGCGCCGTAGACGACGGCTACGGTGATCGCCTCGTCGTGGCGCTCGGCGTGGATCGAGCTCAGGGCATCGAGCAACTGCCGGTCCCGCTGGCCGCCGAGCGCTTCCTCGACGCGCTCGTCGACCATCCGTTCGGCACGGTGCGTGGACGGGAGATCCTCGACGACCAGGTCCTCATCCAGGAACGCACGTGGGCCGCGGACCGCGAACACGAGCCCGAAGGCCGGCGCGGCCAGCAGCAGAGTCCAGCGCATCCAGCGGGGCAGAATACGGAGCTGCGCCGCGGCCTCGGCGCCGGTCACATCCGGGTTGAGCACCGGCACCCCGGCAGGCAGCAGTTGCTTGTAGTCCTGAAGTTGCAGGCCGTTGCGCGCACGACGTGGCGCGAAGCGGTAGGCCATGGTCAGGGTACTGACCTGCCACGAGCGGCCCCGTATCCCCTCGGCCACGATCAGATCGCAGCCGGCCAGCCGCGTGGCGACCTGGCGATAGAAGGCAGGAGTCGCCACGTGCATCATCGGATAGAGCGCGAAACACAGCGGGCTGTCCGAGCACCGCATGGTGATCACCGCGGACCGTACCGCGTACCCCGTGACTTCGATGACCTGCATCCATCCCCCCGATGTCCAGCGCCTGAGCGTGTGCTCCTACTGTCCGAGCCACTGGATGCGATGTCAATACACGGATGCAGATCGGTGGGCCGCGACCACCAACCGCAGGCCGCCGACGTGACGTCAGCGCGCTGGGTGCTACGCGCAGGGCGGGTGGGTGGGGCGCGGACCCCCAACCCACCCACGACCACCGGACACAACGAAAGCAGGACCGAGCTCAACGCAACCGCAGGGCCGCCCCACTCGACGTCAGGCCGCTGGAAGTGCTGGAGCTGACCTCAGCGGGCGACGGAGGGGACTCGGGTGGGGGCTCCGGCGCCGTGGGGTGCGGCGGTGGGAGTGGGACTGCTGCCGTTCGAGGGCGTCTGGCCGGGGATTACCAGGCCTGATTCGTAGGCGAGGACGACCACTTGGGCGCGGGAGGAGAGGTTGAGTTTGGCCATGGAGCGGTTGAGGTGGGTCTTCACCGTGCCCTCGCTCACCACCAGGCGCTCGGCGATCTCGTTGTTGGAGAGGCCGGTGGCGACCAGGCGCAGGACGTCCGTCTCGCGGGCGGTGAGGGTGGCGAGGGCGGCCCGGTCGGCGGGGGCCAGGGTCGGGCGGGCTCCGGGGGCGGGGTGGCCGGGGACGGCGGGGGTGCCGTCGGCGCTGTCGGCCACGGCGCAGAAGGCCTGGATCAGGCGGGCGGTGACGGTCGGGGAGAAGAGGGTGTCGCCGTCGGAGACCGCCTTCAGTGCCGCCAGCAGACGCTCGGGCGGGGTGTCCTTGAGGACGAAGCCGCTGGCTCCGGCGCGCAGGGCCTTGTAGACGTACTCGTCGATGTCGAAGGTGGTCAGGATGAGGATGCGCGGCGGGTTGGGCTTTCCGGGGCCGAGGATGCGGCGGGTGGCGGTGATGCCGTCCACCTCGGGCATGCGGATGTCCATCAGGACCACGTCGGGCTCGGTGAGTTCGGCCATCCTGACCGCCTCCTCGCCGTCGCGGGCCTCGCCGACCACCTCGTAGCCGGGGGCGGCGCGGAGTATCGCCGCCATCCCGGCCCGGATCAGCACTTGGTCGTCGGCGATCAGGACCCTGACCATGCTCGCGTCGTCTCCCTCGGCTCCCGGCATCTGGCTCAGCCGGTCTGCTCGCACGCTAGCGGCGCACCGTACGCATGCGTCGGTGACACGCCCGGGACTTGCCCGAACTTGACGATGTTCCCCAGGTTTTTGACGAGGTTTACCGGGCTCACAGAGTTCACGGTGCTCACGGCGTTCACGAGGTTCCGTTCTGGGACCACAGGTCGGCGGCTTCGCTGGTGCTGCACGAGCCCGCGCCGACCGCGGAGCCGGACGCGGTCAGGCACTGTCCGCTGCCGGCGTTGTGCAGTTCCTTGCCCGAGGTGCCGGGGACGGTGGACCACAACTGCTCGGAGCCGCCGTCGCACGCCGCGGTGCCGCCGGAGGAGGTGAGGCAGTCGCCGGTCTGCTTGTTGACGAGTTCGTAGTCTCCGGCGAGCGAGTTGAGGATGCCGGTGACGGGCTCCTGGAAGTTCCAGGACTGTCCGGTGCCGCCGTTGCAGGACTGCAGTGCGGCCGAGGAGGACAGGCAGGTGCCGGTCTGCTTGTTCTGGAACGCGTAGTACGCACCCAGACCGAGCAGTCCGCCGGACGATCCGGTGGAGGTCGCGGTGGCGGACGCGCTGGTGGTCGGCTTGGCGGTGTGCGTGGTCTCGGCGGCCGTGGGGGTGGCGCTGTGCGTGGCCGTGTGGGTCGCGGTGTGCGTGGGCTTCGCGCTGGCGGTCTGGGTGGCGCTGGCGGTGGGGGTCACGCTCGCGGTCGCGGTGTGCTCGGTGGCGGCTGCGGTGCTCTTCGTCGAGTTCTGCGTGTCGAGGACGATCCAGACGGCGGCCGCGAGCAGGCAGAGCGCTACGAGGACGATGACGGGGGTGCGGGCTTTGCGGCGGCCTTCGCGGTCGCCGCCGCCGGAACCGGAACCGCCCGTTCCGCCGGAGCCCGCGGCGCCGCCCGCGCCCGCCGCCGCGAGAGCAGCAGCGCCGCGCTTCTTCCTGCCCTTGGGGGGTTCGGCGTCCACGCGGTCGGGGCGGACCATGGTCTCGTCGGCGCCGCGCAGGGGGCCGCCGGAGGTGTCGTCGGGGTCGGCGCCCAGGCCGGGGCCGGTGATGGACGCGCTGTGGGACGCACTGTGCGAGCGGCTGTGCGACGCGCTGTACGACCGGCTGTGCGAGCCGGTCTCCGGGTCGGCGCCGAGGACGGACGTGGCCGAGGGCGCGAGCATGGTCATCGCCATGGTGGACGAGGCGCCGTCGGGGATCAGGGCGCGCAGGGCCTTGGCGAAGTCGGCGGCGTCCGGGAAGCGGTCCTCCGGCTCCTTCGCCATCGCGCGCACGATCACGTCGGCGAGGCCCGGCAGGTCGGGGCATTCGGGGCTCGGGGCGGGTTCGGTCATCGCGCGCCACATGATCGCGCGGACGTCGCGGCTGTCGGCGCCGAAGGGGGGCTTGCCGGTGACCAGTTCGTACAGCGTGGAGCCGAGCGCGTAGATGTCCGAGGAGACGCTCGGCACGCCGCGGGTCATCAGCTCCGGCGCGGCGTGCTGCGGGGAGAAGACGTCGAGCACCGAGGCGGACGTGTTCGAGTCCAGCAGGCAGGAGACGCCGAAATCGGCGAGCGCGGGCTCGCCGAAGCGGGAGATCAGGATGTTGTTGGGCTTGACGTCGCGGTGCAGCACGCCGAGGGAGTGGGCCGCCGACAGCGCCTCGGCGATCTTCGCGCCGATCAGGGCCACCTCGGTCGAGGGCAGCGGGCCGCCGCGCCGCAGCCGCTCCTTCATGGAGCCGCCGTCGTACAGGTCCATCGCGAGGTACGGGCGGCCCGAGGCGGTGGTCCCGGTGTCCAGCACGGTGACCACGTGCGGGTGCCCGCTGAGCTTGCTGGCCAGCCGGACCTCGCGCAGGAACCGCCGCTGCGCGTCCTCGTCCGTGCCGACCGTGAGCACCTTCAGCGCGACGTCGCGTTCGAAGGACTCTTGTACGGCCCGATAGACAATGCTGAACCCCCCATGACCTATTCGTGAGAGTTCCCGGTAGCCCGAGACGGACTCGACCGCCTCGGCCTTCGGGTTCGATGCCGATTCGCTGCCGTGCGAGTCACTTCGGACTGTCATTGCCCTTGCGTTTCCGTCCGTATCCGTGCAACCTCGGCTAGGCGGTGGCGCAGCGGCACCCGAGAAACGGGGCCCAGCCCCACCCCC